>JADHED010000159.1_pt1 | contig 92941 bp, 97 predicted proteins | sample 8952041 | NCBI WGS metagenome assembly JADHED01 (sample SAMN16124423, study PRJNA663239) | bioreactor sludge metagenome | isolation source: sludge (control) | place: India:Bengaluru | collected 2018-09-08
ATCGCCAATTAACGCTCGACCACCTCTGAGCGTGGACTTATTCAGCATTGCCCTAAGTTGAGTTCTACATCGACCGGACCTGGTATCGCTCGCAACTCACTTGGACCAACCCGCGCGGCAACCTGTACATGTTCACGGGCGCCAGTGGCAAGGTGCAGTCCATGACGCTGCGTTCGCTAACGCGGCTGTTTGCTGAGGGCAAGGTTCGCCTGCTGGCGGTGCAGCCACTGATGGAGGCCGCACTGGACGAGGTGGCGCGCACGGCGCTTCACAACAGCGTTCAAGAGAGCCCGTGAACCGATCCGGCGTGAAGTCGACGTGCGGGCATAAGGCCCGCGTGTCAGGGGCCGCCTTCTCGATCCGCTCGCCTATTGGCCCTTCTGCGCCACGATGCACTTGAGGCCGGCCGACTCCCGACCGCCGCCGACGGACATGACACCCTGGACATAGTCCGCGGTGGAGATCCGGTTCTGACCCCAGCGGGCGGTCAAGTCGTAAAAATAAGCGCTGAAGGTCGAATTGTCCTGGTTCATCAGGTCGGCCACGGTCAGTTCGCCCATGTTCTTGTTGCCGCAGTTGCGAAGGATCTGGTTGACGAATGCGTCATAGTTGGGGTTGTTTTTCCAGGCATCTGGCGCGCAAGCGCTCAGCGCGAACGGCACGAGGGCGGCAAGGAACAAGGCACGCAAGCGCGAACTGCCGCGGATGGGATGGGGCATGGACTGAATCATGGCGGGCTCCTGTTGTGGAAAGGCCTGTGAGTACGGGCGGTTGTGCATCTCGGTCATTATGCCCACAGGACATTTCTGATCAAGCGCGTCGCGGCGCATCGCCCGCCACGCCCGGCAGCCAGGTTGTGCCCGCGTGGAGGCTGTGCGCGCAGCGCACGGCGCGCACGGTGGCGCGGGCCACCGCTTCGGCGGCCATGACGCTGAGCACGGTCATGCCCGGCGAACGCTGGGTCATGCCGGTGCCCAACGCGAACAAGGTGTCGCCGTCGGACAAGGTGTGCGCGGGATTGATGCTTCGCGCCAGGCCGTCATGTCCTGCCATCGCCAACCGCCGGGCCTGGACTTTGGTCAGGGTGGTGTCGGTGGCAATGACGCCGATGGTGGTGTTGGTGCCGGCCAGGATGGGTTGGAGCGGCTCGCCGCGCAACAGGCTGCGGCGCGTGTCACGCAGTTCGATGCCACCGGGCCCGCGCGCGCCGGCGATCAGCATGCCGGTGTCGGGGTCCAGCACATCGCCGAGCGCATTGCAGGCCACCAGCGCGCCCACCGTGACGCCCTCGACGGTGACCGAGGCGGAGCCGATGCCCCCCTTCATCGCATGGTCCATGCCGAACATCTTGCCGATGGCGGCGCCCGCACCGGCGCCGACGTTGCCTTGGGCGGGCGTCTGCCGGGACGCCGCCTCGCATGCCGCGAAACCCGCCTGCGCGTCGGGTCGGATGCTACCGTCGCCCACCAGCAGGTCGAACAGCACGGCGGCGGGAACGATGGGAACCCGCGCGGTGCCGACTTGCAGTCCGATTCCCTGGCGCTCCAGCCAGCGCATCACGCCGGCCGCGGCATCCAGTCCCCAGGCACTTCCGCCCGACAACAGGATCGCGTGCACCGTGTTGACCGCGTTGCAGGGATCGAGCAGGTCGGTCTCCCGCGTGCCAGGCGCGGCGCCGCGAACGTCCACGCCAGCAACCGCGCCACCGCGGACCAGCACCACGCTGCAGCCGGTGGGCCGGCGGGTTTCGGTGAAATGGCCGACTTCAACACCGGCAACGTCGGTGATCGAGCCAGACCCGGTGCGGGAAAACGTGTCCATCATGCTGTCAATTATCTGGCCACCGGCGGGCTTTCGGCGATGCGGGGAGGCACACGGGGCCTGTCTGGGCACCGGGCAGCGGCCTTGTACGAAACATGTCAGTCATATCGGCCAGGTGCCATCGCCCATTGGTCATCGGTCATCGGTCATCGGTCATTGGTCATTGGTCATTGTTAGCTGCGGCTGATGGACATGTTCGGCTGGTGTGCCGAGCCCTCTATTGAGCTGCCATTGTTTGATCAGCGCGTAGAGGGCGGGGATCACCGCCAGGGTCAGCACCGTTGACGAGATCATGCCGCCCACCATCGGTGCGGCGATGCGGCTCATGACTTCCGAACCGGTGCCAGTGCCCCACATGATCGGCAGCAAGCCAGCCATGATGGCGACGACCGTCATCATCTTCGGCCGCACGCGTTCAACGGCACCCTCCATCACAGCGGCGTAGAGGTCGTCCTCGGTTGGCGTTCTGCCCTCGGCGTGGCACCGGGCCTGCGCGGTTTGCCAGGCGTGGTCGAGGTAGATCAGCATGACCACACCGGTTTCCGCCGCGACGCCGGCCAGCGCGATGAAACCCACAGCGACCGCCACCGAGAGGTTGTAGTCCAGCCACCACATCAGCCAGACGCCGCCCACCAGCGCGAACGGCACCGACAGCATCACGATCAGCGTCTCGGTCAGTCGGCGGAAGTTCAGGTACAGCAAGAGGAAAATCGTCAGCAAGGTCACCGGGATGACGATCTTCATCTTCTCGACGGCACGCTCCATGTATTCGAACTGCCCGCTCCAGGTGATGTAGTACCCCGGCGGGAACTTGACCTTGTCGGTGACCGCCTTGCGCGCGTCCTTCACATACGAGCCGATGTCGCGCTCCCGGATGTCGACGAAGATGTAGGCTGACAGCAACGCGTTCTCGGTGCGGATTCCCGGCGTGCCGCGCTCGACTGCGACGCGGGCGACCTGGCCGAGCGGCACGGACCCACCGTCCATTGTCGGTACCAGCACCTCGCGCTCGATCTGCTGCGGGTTGCCGCGCAACTCGCGCGGATAGCGCACCGTGACGCCAAAGCGCTCGCGGCCCTCGACCATCGTTGTCACCATTTCGCCCCCCAGCGCGGTAGCGATCACGTCCTGCAGTTCACCGATGCCGAGGCCATAGCGCGCCAACTGTTCTCGGTTCGGTTCGATCGTCAGGTAGCTGCCGCCGGTGATGCGCTCTGCGAATGCACTGGTGGTCCCCGGCACCGCCTTGACGACGCCTTCGATCTCCTTGGCGAGGCGCTCCATCTCGTCCAGGTCCTTGCCGAAGACCTTGATGCCGATCGGCGTACGGATGCCGGTGGACAGCATGTCGATGCGCGCCTTGATCGGCATCGTCCAGGCGTTCGAGATACCGGGGAACTGCAGGGCCTTGTCCAACTCGGCGATCAGCTTGTCGGTCGTCATGCCCGCGCGCCACTGCTCCTGGGACTTCAGGTTGATCACGGTCTCGAACATCTCGGTCGGCGCCGGGTCGGTCGCGGTGTTCGCGCGACCGGCCTTGCCGTAGACCGAAGCCACCTCGGGGAAGCTCTTGATGATTTTGTCCTGCGTCTGCAGCACCTCGGCGGCCTTGGTGATCGACATGCCTGGCAGTGAGGCGGGCATGTAGAGCAGCGTTCCTTCGTTGAGGGTCGGCATGAACTCGCTGCCGAGCCTGGAGGCCGGGATCCAGGTCACGGCCAGGATGACGATCGACGCCAGGATGGTCAGGACCTTCCAGCGCATCACCCAGGCGATGACCGGTCGGTAGACCCAGATCAGGAAGCGGTTCACCGGATTGCGCGCCTCGGGCATCACCTTGCCGCGTATGAACAACAACATCAGAACCGGCACCAGCGTCACCGACAGCAGCGCCGCCCCCGCCATCGAGAAGGTCTTTGTGAAGGCCAGTGGCGAGAAGAGGCGCCCTTCCTGCGACTCCAGTGTGAAGACCGGCAGGAAAGACACGGTGATGATCAGCAGCGAAAAGAACAGGGCCGGACCAACTTCGACGCAGGCCTCCAGCATCGCGTCAACTCGCTGGCGAACCGTATGCGCCTCTGGCAGCCGTTCCAGGTGTTTGTGCGCGTTCTCGATCATCACAATGGCCGCGTCGACCATCGCGCCGATGGCGATCGCGATGCCGCCCAGGCTCATCAGGTTCGAGTTCATGCCCAGCAACCGCATCGCGACGAAGGCGATCAGCACGCCGACCGGCAACATCATGATCGCCACCAGCGCCGATCGCACGTGCATCAGGAAGACGACGCAGACGGCTGCCACGATGAGGCTCTCCTCCAGCAGCGTGCGCTTGAGGGTGTCGATGGCGCTATGGATCAGGTCGGATCGATCGTAGACCGACTCGATCTTCACGCCCTCCGGCAGGCCCGCCGAGATCTCGTCGATGCGGGTCTTCAGGTTGTGGATGACCTCCAGCGCGTTCTGGCCATAGCGTGCCATCGCGATGCCGGAGACCACCTCGCCTTCGCCATTCAGCTCCGACAGGCCCCGGCGCTCGTCGGGCGCGAGCTCGACGCGGGCAATGTCGCGGATCAGCACCGGCGTGCCTTTGTCGGCTTTCACCACCAGCGCTTCGAGGTCGGCTTTGCCGCGCAGGTAGCCCTTGCCGCGCACCATGTATTCGGTCTCGGCCATTTCGACGACCCGCCCGCCGACGTCGCGATTGGAATCGCGGATCACCTGCGTCACCTTCGACAGGGGGATGCCGAGACTGCGCAGCTTCAACGGGTCCACCGTGACCTGGTAGGTTTGCACAAAGCCGCCGATCGACGCGACCTCCGCAACGCCGGGCGCCTTGGTCAGCTGGTAGCGCACGTACCAGTCCTGGATGGCGCGCAGTTCGGCCAGGGTCTTGCTTTTCGCCAGCAGCACGTATTGGTAGACCCATCCGACGCCGGTGGCGTCAGGCCCGAGTGCTGGCGCGATGCCCTGCGGCAGCCGCGAGGAGGCGAAGTTCAGGTATTCAAGGACGCGGCTACGGGCCCAGTAGATGTCCGTACCGTCCTCGAAGATCACGTAGACGAAAGAGGCACCGAAGAATGAGAAGCCGCGCACGACCTTCGACTTTGGCACCGCGAGCATCGCGGTCGTGAGCGGATAGGTCACCTGATCTTCGACAACCTGCGGCGCCTGGCCCGGGTATTCCGTGTAGACGATGACCTGCACGTCCGACAGGTCGGGAAGCGCGTCAAGCGGGGTGCGCATGACCGCCACCACACCGGCCGCGACGATGAACAGGGTGGCCAGCAGCACGAGAAACGGGTTGCGGCCGGACCAGCGGATGATGTTTTTCAGCATGGCGGCCTCGTCACTGGCCAGCGTGGCCGGCGTGGTTGCCCGGCCCGACGGACGATGCGGGTTGCGCCGGCACCTTGGCTGCTGCCTTGGTGGTCACGCGCGTGATCACCCATTCGCCCGGCTGGCGCTCGACGAATTCGAAGGTGATGGGCGTACCGGGCTTGAGCCCGGCCAGCAGCGACGGATTGGCCACGGCGAACTCCATCGTCATCGCAGGCCACTTCAGAGAAGAGATCGGCTCGTGTTTCAGCGTCAGGATCCCGCTCCTGGCGTCCACGCCCTCGACGCTGCCGGTGCCTTGGTGCCCAACCGCGGCCCTGGTGGCTTGCGCGCCCGGTGTCGAGGCGGCCGATGCAGGGGCTGCGGCCGGGGCCGCGCCGGCGTTTGCGCCAAGGCCGCCTATCGCTGCCTTGAGGTTGCTCTCAGCGTCGATCAGGAAGTTGGCGGCGACGACGACCTCTTCCCCCGCCTTCAGGCCTTCCAGAACCTCGATGAAATTGTCGCCCCGCGAACCGGTCCTGATTTCGCGCGGTTCGAAGCGGCCTTCGCCCCGTTGAACCAGCACGATCCGGCGCTTGCCGCTGTCGATCACCGCGGAGTCCGGCACGGCGAGCACGGCGATCGATCCGCCGAGCTCGATGTCCACCTGGGCGAACATCGCCGGCTTCAACAGCTGCCCAGGGTTCGCCAGCTCGATCCGGACCGGGACGGTTCGTGTCTCGGCCTTCAGCGTCGGGTAGATGTAGGTGATGGTTCCGCTGAAAGCCCGGCCCGGGTAGGCAGGCAGTGTGACGTTGGCCTTTGCCCCCGGCTTCACCAGACCGATGTCCTGTTCGAAGACATCGGCGACGACCCACACCGACGAGAGGTCCGTCACCTGGTACAGTGCCTCGCCGGGCATGAAGCGCATGCCCTGGAAGGCCTTCTTCTCGGTGACGATGCCCGAAGCCGGTGAACGCAGCGTGACGGTGCGCCTGGCTTCACCCGAACGGGCCAGCGCCGCCACGTCGTCGGCCGACAGGTCCCAATTGCGAAGCCGGGCCAGCGCCGAGTCGGCGAGCTGTTTCATGCCGGTGGTCGATTCGCTCCCGGCCTCCTTCATCGCCTGCGCGCCCTGCGCGGCGATCAGGTACTCGCGCTGGGCCGAGACCAGCTCGGGGCTGTAGACCTCGAACAACGGCTGACCCTTCATGACCGGCTGCCCGGTTGCGTTGACGTGCAACCGCTCGACGTAACCCTCGAACTTAGGCGAAATCATCGCCACCCGCCGCTCGTCGGGCTCGATGCGCCCCGCCGCGCGAACGGTGCCGCCCAGCTGGCGCATCGTCGCGGCCTCGGTGCGCACGCCGAGCTTCTGGACCTTCTCGGTGCTGATCTTCACGTGACCTGCCGAACCGGGCTCCGCGGCGGGCTCCTCGCCTTCAAAGACGGCGATGTAATCCATGCCCATCGGGTCCTTCTTTGGCACCGGCGACGTGTCGGGCAGGCCCATCGGGTTCCGGTAATACAGGAGCTTGCGCGCCACCGGCGCGGCGCTGGCGCCGGGGGCCGGAGCTGAAGCGGTTTTGGCGTCCCGTTGACTGACGGACGCGGTGGGAAATTGATGTCCGGCCCAGTAGCCGGCACCGGCGGCGATTGCCATCGCGATCGCACCCAAGCCCCATGCGGTGATCGGTTTCATGGTTCGTCTCCTGTCAGTTTCTCGATCTCGGCCAGCCGGATTTGCGCCTCCTGCTGCGCCCGGATCAGACTCTGGCGCGCCTGCCGGATCTGCCGTTGTGCGTCCAGCAGCGTGGCGAAATCGACCTTGGTGGCTTCGTAGCTGACCAGGGCCGACTGGAAGGTCAGCTCGGCCTGTGGCAACAGGCTGCCGCGCACCAGGGCTTCGAGGTGGCGCGCCGCCTCCAGCGCGGCCAGTTGCTCGGCCAGTTCGGACAGCACTTGCTGGGCGGTGGCCTCCTGGCGTGCCCGCGCCGCGTCCAGCATGGCCTGCGACTCGCGCTCCTGCGCACGGCGGGTCTCTTGCTGCAGCGGGATGTTCACTTCGAGCATCACCGTCCATTCCTTGAACGAGTTCTGGTATTGCGTCGGCTGGATGCCCACCGTGAAATCGGGGATGCGATTCAGAAGCGCGAGGTCGACACCCTTTTGTGCCGACTTCACGCGTGCCGTGTCGGCGAACAACTGTGGGTTGTGTTCGCGCACGCGCGTCTCCAGACTCCTGTAGTCGAGTTGTGCTGGGGCGGGCCAGGGCCTGCCGCCGGCCGGCTCGGCCAGCGGGGCCGATGGGGGGCGCGCAAGCAAGGCGTTCAGGCGGGCGTTGGCCTGGCGGAGCTCGGTGTCGATGTTCAGCAGTTCGCCGCGCAGGCTGGTCTGTTCGACCTGGGCACGGATCACGTCCTGTTGCGCGGCCAGCCCCCCGGCGTAACGAGCCCGCGCGACCTTTTCCAGCTGCACCATCAGGGCCAGGATTTCGAGCATCACGGTTCGGTTGCCGTGCAAGGCCTGGCGCTGCGCCTGGGCGACCTTGACCTTCGCGGCCACCTCAAACCAGGAGCTTCGCGCCTTGCCTTGTGCGCCCGACGCATCCAGGCTGGCGATGTCGCGCCGCAGGTCGCGCTTGCCGAACCAGGGCAGCTCCTGTGTCAACGTGTACTTGGTGCCGCCGACGTTGGACGGCCACAGGCTCGGGCTTTGCTCGCCCATGCGCGTGATGTCCATCAGCTCCACGCGGAAGCGCGGGTCGGGAAAAGCGCCGGCCGGGGTCACACGCTCCGTGGCAGCCTGCGCTTCCGAGCGCATGGCGGCGACGTCCGGGTTGCGCGCGCGGGCCAGCGCCAGCAGGGCAGGCAGATCGGCGCCCGGCAGCGGCGCCTGGGCGGCGGCGGTCAGTGCGCTGGCCAGGAACACGGCCAGCGCCAGCCGCCGTGGTGAAAACGAAGGGGTCATGGCGGGTTCCTCACCAGGGGCGGTGGATGGCGGCAAGGCGCGGGGGCGCTTCAAGGCGCCGGCTCAAAGCGCACCACGGTGAGTTCGCCCTGGATTTCTTCGGTGGCGAAGCGGATCTTCTGGCCTTCCTTCATCTGGTCGAGCCAGGCGGCGTCCTTGACCCGAAAAATCATGGTCATCGCCGGCATGCCGTTGGGCAGGGGGCCGTGGGACAAGGTCACTTTCCGGTTCGCTTTGTCGATCTTTTTCACCAGACCGTCGGCGAGGGGCATCGCGGCCGCGGCGGACGATGCTGGCGCCTTTCCATGGGCGCTGTGGGCCATCTGGGCGGCAGCGAGCAGTGAAGCGCCGGCGGCCACAAAGGCGATGAGAGCAGGGGCGATGCGTGTCTTCATGAGGGTCTCCGGGAGGTGGTCAATAACGGGAAAAAGTGCGGGTGCTGCCGTCTGCCTGGACCAGCAGCACTTCATACCGGTCCTTTCGGCCGCCGTATTCGAGGCCGTCCATGCCAGGCGAGCCGACCGGCATGCCGGGTACGGCCAGGCCCAGCGCCTTCGGGCGCTCCTTGAGCAGGCGCTTTACGTCGCTGACGGGCACATGGCCTTCGACGACATAGCCGCCGACCAGGGCAGTGTGGCAAGAACCCAGTTTTTGCGGCAATCCGAGCCGGGCGCGGGCCGCGGTGTTGCCGCTGTCATGGGCCCTGACCGAAAAACCGTTGGACCGCATGTGGGCAATCCAGTCCTTGCAGCAACCGCAGCCGGCATCTTTCCAGACTTCCACTTCGGGTATGGCGGTTTGCGCCAGCAGCGGCAGGGCCGATACCGTGGCGACGGCAGTGAGGGTTTGAATGAACAGACGTCTTTGCATGTTGGTTGTTCCTGAGAAAGTCCTTGAAGGAAGTGAAGGCGTCGAAAGGTTTCAACGCGGCCTGACGACGATCTGGCCGACCATGCCTGCCTCGAAGTGGCCGGGGATCAGGCAGGCATAGGCAAACTCCCCCGCGCGGTTGAAGTTCCAGACGATCTCGCCCTGCCGGCCTGCAGGCACGTGCGCCATATGGGCTTCGTCATGCTCCATGGCTGGGTACTTCTTCATCAATTCGGCGTGCGCGCTCAGCGTCTTCGGCGTGCCGAGCACGATTTCGTGGAGCAGCCGGCCCCGGTTGGCGACTTTCAAGCGAACGGTATCGCCCTCGCGCACCTCGATGCGGGCGGGTTCGAAGCGCATGCTGTCGGTCATGCTCAGGGCGATGTTCCGTTTGACGTCGCGAGGGTTGCCGGCAACTCCCCAGTCGGTCTGTTCCTTTCGAGCAGACGAGGCTGGGACATGCGTGGCCGATGTCCCGTGCGCGAATATGGGACTCGCTGCCGCCAGGGCGGCGAGGCAACCGAGCGCCTTGATGAAATGCATGAAATCTCCTTCGAATGAAGCCGGTCGGACCGCGCGATCGAAAACTCGGTTGCGAAGAGCACCTGCCGTTCCCCGCACATCTTGTGGACGGGACGGCAAGAGGTCCAATGTGCGAGCCAGACGGTGTGGATGGCCCGAAGTCAGGCAGCCGAAGGGGGGCCGGGCTGCCAGACGAACTGCCCTCGCCGCCGGCTATGAGCCGACAAACAGAGGCCTCTCCGGTGGGATGCTCAGGAAATGGGCGGCTTCAAGCCAGGCGCCAGTACGGCGCTGGTGAATGTGGCCACGCCGCTGACGGGGGGCGGGGCGGGCAGGGGGCCGGCGGTCAGTACCGGAAGTTCGCCACTCATCGCCAGGGAATGGCAGACCTGGCAGGCATTGCAGGCCCCGCCGGGGTGATTTGATTCGTAGGAGGCGGGAAGGGGGGCAAGGGCGGCGGACTCCGGCGCGGTGTGCCCAGCCGCCGGAACGTGGTCGGCGCAGTGCCAGGGAGTTGTCGACACGTCCAACGGGACAGATCTGGTATCAAAATGGGATGATTCCAGCGCCGATTGACCACCGTCAGCTATCACTTCGACAGTCGTCTCCGGAAGCGGGATACCTTGCACAGCCATGACGTCGCTCATCCACCCCCGAATGGGCAGCATCACGATCATCAAGGCGAGCAACCATCGTCGCATGGCCGTGATGATACGGCACGCCCTGAAAGGTGCAACCGGACCGGCAACGGCGTGTCTCCGATGTTTGGCGCGAGCCATGCGTTGTTGACCCGCAGCCCGATGTGTCAACGCCGATCGCGCGGATGCTCTAAAACGCCGTGGTGATCGCGTCCACCACGTTCAGGTCCTCATCCACCACCGCCAACCAACGCCAGCGATCGAAGGTGGCGCAGGGGTGGGAGATACCCAGGGCCACCCGGTCGCCTACCTGCAGTCCGGCGGCATCGGCGCCCAGGCGAAGGTAGGCATGCTGGTCGTTGAGCGCGTCGATTGCCCAGTGCGTTGGCGCGGCGTGTGTCGCCTGCGAGCCAGCCGGGCTGACCGCAAGTGGAACCGGCAAGCCCATGTCGTAGGAGACATCGCGCTTTCCCGCGCCGAGTACGGCCAACCCCGGCTCGGGCATCGAGAGCACCACACACCACACCCGCAGCGCCGCCTGCAGACCACTTGCGCAGCCCAGACGCCGGTGCACCGCCTGGCCCATGCGGCGGTAGAAGCCATCGTCGTGCGTGACATAGCAGCCGGCGCGCAGCAGCGCCCGCACCGGTCGGCGCAGCGCCGGGCGCAAGGCGTGGGCCACGAGGTCATACACGGCCGAGCCGCCGGCGGTGACCAGCACCTCGTCGGTTTCGAACAGCCCCTCGGCTTCGGCCTGCGCGGCCAGCGCGTGCACGCGCTGCATCAGGCTGTCCACCAGAGCGGTGTCGGCCGCGTCGTCCCCTTTTGCCCACAGGCCTTCGTAGCACTCGACGCCGATCAGCCGCACGGCCGGGCTGTGACGGGCCGATCGGGCCAGCGCCAGCGCCTCGGCGTCGGTCCGGCAGCCGGTGCGCCCGCCGGCCAGGCCCAGCTCCAGCAGCACGTCTACTGGCGCGGCACCGGTCTGCGTGTGCCAGGCTTCGATGGCGGCCAGCTGCGCGGGTGAATCGAGCAGGAAGGGCGCGACCAGCCCCGGTTTGTCCCGCCGCAGCGCCACCAGCGCGGACAGTTCCACCGCCTGCAGCACCTGGTTGGCGATCAGCACCCGGCGCGCGCCGGCCGCGATGGCAATCGACACCTGGCCCACGCTGGCCACGGTGATGCCCCAGGCGCCGGCGTCGAGCTGGGCTCGAAACAGTTGCGGCGACAAGGTGGTCTTGCCGTGGGGCGCGAGGTCGATGCCGGCGCGCTCCACCAGGTTCTGCATCCAGCGAAGGTTGTGGGTCAGCGCGTCGCGGTGCGCCACGGCCAGCGGCAGCGGCAGGTCGCCACGCAGCACGTTCCAGCCCTGCGCGCCCACTTTGGAGCGGCGCAGCGACCCGGCGGTGGGCGGAAACCCTTTCCAGTTGGTGTCCAGCACCGGATCGGTCAGATCGGCGGGTGTCATCGGCAGGCCTCCAGCTGGGCGCGGGCTTTGTCCAGCCACAGGCCCAGGCTGTCGTGCAGCGCACGCTGGCTGAACGAGCAGCTTTCCTCGGTGAACTGCGCGCTGGATTCGAGTCGGTCCAGCAGAGCGGACAGCACCTCGCCGTAGCGCGGTGGAAGGGCTTGGACCAGCGCCGCCCGGCCGCGCGCCCGGGTACAGAACGTGGACGGTGACAGGGTTCCGTCGCGCAGTGCCGCCAGCGCCGCGGTCAGGTCGCTCAGCCCCTGTCGGGCTGAATCATCGGCGGATGGCTCGGGGCTGGGCGTGCGCATCGGCGGGCTTCAGGGTTTCACGGGCGACGGCAGCGGCATGTTGCGCCGGGCCATTTCGGCGCGGACCCGGTCGGGGTAGTCGCTGATGATGCCGTCCACCGGCAGGCCGAGGATGCGGGCGATGTCGGCCGGCTCGTTGACGGTCCAGGGGATCACCTTGAGACCCAGACCCTGCGCCTCGCGCAGCAGTTCGGGCGTGAGGTCGTTGAAATTCGGCGACCAGACATGGCCGCCAGCGGCCTTCACCATCCGGGGCAGGCTGCCGTGGTCGGCCAGCCGCATGCCGGCAGTCCACAGGCCGGGGTCGGTGTCGATGGTGTTGTACTGCGGCCGCTGGGCGCTGAGGTAGACCGTGCGGACCTTGGGCGCCTGCGCGTGCAGCAGCTGCAAGGTGCGCCAGTCGAAGCTCTGCACCATCACCCGCTCTTCCATGCCGTGCTCGCGGATCACCGCCAGCAGCGCCTGCACAAACGGTTCCGGCGCCAACGTCAGCTCCGGGCGGCGCGGATCGATCTTGGTTTCGATGTCGAACTGCACCGCATTCGCGCCCATGGACTTGACCCGCTCGAACAGCACCGCCAGCTTCGGCATTCGGGTGCCGTCCACCGCCTGCTGCAGTGGGAACTGCTGCGCATAGCGGCTGCCGGGGCGCAGGCGGCCGACGTCGTATTGCTGAAGCTGCGCCCAGGTCAACGAGCGGATGGACGTGGGCACCGTGACCCACTGTCCGTCCGGGCCGCGCACCAGGTTGGGGTTGAGCACCGGGTCGTGCGAGACCACCACCACGCCATCGGCGGTGATGCCCGTGTCCAGCTCCAGCGTGGTCACGCCGATGGCCAGGGCGCGCTCGAAAGCGGGCAGGGTGTTCTCGGGCATCAGGCCCCGCGCGCCACGGTGGCCTTGCAGGTCAAAGGCCACCGCCAGCGGGCTGGCGAGGCAAAACAGCAGTAGAAAAGCTCTGTACCAAGCGTAAAAAGGCCTCATGATGCTAGAAAATGTGTAGTGCGTGACGCATGGCATGGACAGTCTAACGGGGACGGCATCGGTTGCTGCCCGCTCACCTGCCGCCTCAGTCCAGCTTGGCCCCCGACCGCTTGACCACCTCGGCCCAGCGCGGCATTTCGGCGGCGAGGAACTTCGCGAATTCGTCCGCGCCCAGGAAGGCAGGGTCGGCCCCTTGCGCGATCATGCGGCTGCGGATGTCGGGCGTTGCCAGCACCTGGCGGAAGGCGTCGCTGAGCTTGGCCACCACATCCTTCGGCGTGCCGGCCGGGGCCAGGAAGCCGTAGAAACCCACCACCTCGAACCCCTTGATGCCCGACTCGATCACGGTGGGCACGTCCGGCAGCGCCGGGTTGCGCTCGCGGCTGGTCACCGCCAGCGCCCGCACCTTGCCCTGCTTGTGGTAATTGGCCGCCTGCGGGATCGACTCGGCCATGAACTGCACCTGCCCGCCCATCAGGTCGGTGAAGGCGGGCGCGCTGCCGCGGTAGGGTATGTGCACCAGGTACAGACCGGTGGCGGTCTTGAACATCTCGGGCACTAGGTGGCTGATGCCGCCATTGCCGGCCGAGCCGAAGTTGACCTGGCCGGGCCGGGCGCGCGCGTAATCGATGAATTCCTTGAGCGTGTTGGCCGGCACCTTGGGGTTGACCAGCAGCGCCAGCGGCTGCATCGCGGTGCGGGCGATGGGCGTGAAATCCTTCAGCGTCGAATAGGGCAGCTTGCTGTAGAGCGCCGGGTTGATCACCATCACGCCCGTGTTGGCCAGCATCAGGGTGTAACCGTCGGGCGCGGCCTTCATGACTTCCTGGGCGCCCACCGTGCCCCCGGCGCCGGATTTGTAGTCGACCAGGATCGGCTGGCCCAGCACAGCCTGCAGCCTGTCGGTCAGCAGCCGGGCATGTTGGTCCAGCGGCCCGCCGGCCGGGAACCCGATGACGATGCGGATCGGTTTGTCGGGGAACGCGGCAGTGGCCAGCGAACTGGCAGCCAGCGCCGCAGCGGCGATGGTCAATCGGACAAAAGCGGAAAAGCGCATGAATAACTCCTTGGAACGGGACCGATGATAGGCGCGACGGGTGACGGTCACCACCGCGACAACCCGAAGACCGATGGCGGGCGGCACGCCCTTTAGCATCGCGCCATCCGGCACCAAGACCCCAAGGAGACCCCATGCCCGTGCACCACGCCTTCTGGCCCAAGCGGCTGCCCCACGCCATCCGGCCCCCGGCGACGTCGCTGTGGGACAACCTCGCCATCAGCGCCCACCGGTATCGCAACAAGCCGGCGCTGGTGTTCTTTGGCCGCGCCTTCACCTACGCCGACCTGCGGCGCCAGGCCGAGCGGCTCGCGGCCCGGCTCGTGGAACTGGGCGTGGCGGCCGGCGACCGCGTGGTGCTGAACATGCAGAACTGTCCCCAGCTGGTCATTGCGCACTTCGCGATCCTGCGGGCCAACGCGGTGGTGGTGCCGGTGAACCCCATGAACCGCGCCGAAGAGCTCAAGCACTACATCACCGACCCCGACGCGCGCGTGGCGCTCACCACCTCCGACCTCGCGGCCGAACTCGCCCGTGCCAGCGACGCACTGCCCCAGGAACAGCGCTTGCAGCACCTGATCGTCACCCACTTCACCGACGCCTTTGATGGCAACGTGGGCGGCGACGATGCGCCGCCCGAGATCTGGACCGACTGGCTGCTCACCCACCACGCGCTGCCCGCGCTGGCCGGCGGCACGGTGATGTCCTGGCACGACGCGCTGGCCAATGAATTGCCGCTGCCACCGGTCAGCGCAGGCCCGGAAGACCTTTCCATCCTGCCCTACACCAGCGGCACCACCGGGCTGCCCAAGGGCTGCATGCACACCCATGCCAGCGTGATGCACAACGCGGTCGCGTCCAGCCTGTGGGGCAACGGCACGCCCGAGACCGTCTCGCTCGCGGTGGTGCCGATGTTCCACATCACCGGCATGGTCTCGGTGATGCACGCGGCCATCTATGGCGGGGCGACGCTGATCCTCATGCCGCGCTGGGAACGCGACCTGGCCGGGCGGCTGATCTCCAAGTACCGCGTCACGCACTGGACCAACATCCCCACCATGGTCATCGACCTTCTAGGTAGCCCGCGCTTCGACCAGTACGACCTCTCCAGCCTGATGCTCATCGGCGGTGGCGGCGCGGCGATGCCGCAGGCCGTCGCCCAGCGGCTGGAAGACCTCTACGGCCTCAAGTACATCGAAGGTTACGGCCTGACCGAGACCGCCGCGCCGTCGCACCAGAACCCGCCCGACCGGCCCAAGCAGCAGTGCCTGGGCATTCCGTACCTCAGCACCGACGCGCGGGTGATCGACCCCGAAACCCTGCAGGAGCTGCCCCAAGGGGAGTCCGGCGAGATCGTCATCCACGGCCCCGAGGTGTTCAAGGGCTACTGGAAGCGGCCGGAGGCCACCGAGCAGGCCTTCATCGAGCTCGACGGCAAGCGCTTCTTCCGCTCCGGTGACATGGGCCGGATCGACGAAGACGGCTATTTCTTCATGACCGACCGGCTCAAGCGCATGATCAATGCGAGTGGCTTCAAGGTCTGGCCGGCCGAGGTGGAGGCGTTGATGTTTCGCCACCCCGCGATCCAGGAGGCCTGTGTCATCGCGACCAAGGATGCCTACCGCGGCGAATCGGTCAAGGCCGTCGTCGTGCTGCGCGCCAGCCACCAGGGGCAGGTCAGCGAGCAGGACCTCATCGACTGGTGCCGCGACAACATGGCGGTCTACAAGGTGCCCCGCGTCATCCAGTTTGCCGACGCGCTGCCCAAGAGCGGTAGCGGCAAGGTGATGTGGCGGCTCCTGCAAGAGGCCGAAGCCGGCTGAACCGGCTGTTTTTGCATCAAAAAGGGCACGATCCCGGCGCCGGATGGCCATGCGCAGCTCCTGTTTCAGGAGCCGCTTCCGCTGCCTTCCCCACCCGACCCCGCATGGGCACAATGACGCTCACGACCCGCCCCGATGAACCGCCGCTTCGCATGAACCCAACGCCTGCCCCCCCAGGGCCACCACCCACGAACGCCGAATGCCTGGGCAAGCCGTTGCAGGGCTGGCGGCTCCGGTTCTACACCATCATCTTCGAGGCCGACACCCGGGCCGGCCAGCTGTTCGACCGATGGCTGATCGCGCTGATTCTGCTGAGCCTGGCCGTGGTGGTGGCCGACAGCGTCACGGTCTTGCAGGCGCGGTTCGCCCAGCCCATCAACGTGCTCGAATGGCTGTTCACGCTCGTCTTCACGCTGGAGTATGTGGCGCGCCTGGTCTGTGTGCGCCATCCGCTGCGCTATGCCACCAGCTTTTTTGGCATCGTCGACCTGCTGGCCATCCTGCCCACCTACCTCGCGCTGGTGTTCCCCGAGTTGCACGCGCTGATCGACGTGCGGGTGTTGCGGTTGCTGCGTGTGTTCCGCGTCTTCAAGCTCACAGCCTACGTGGTCGAATACCAGATGCTCGGTTCGGCGCTCGTGGCCAGCCGGCGGAAGATCCTGGTGTTTCTGTCGGCGGTGCTGATGGCCGTGGTGGTGATGGGCACGCTGATGTACGTGGTCGAAGGGCCTGCCAACGGCTTCACGAGCATTCCCACCTCGGTCTACTGGGCCATCACCACGCTGACCACCGTGGGCTTCGGCGACATCACGCCCAAGACCGACTTGGGCCGGCTGATCGCGTCGATGATGATGCTGCTGGGCTGGGGCACGCTGGCGGTGCCCACCGGCATCGTCACCGCCGAGATGGCGGCCCAGCGCATGCGGCGCCCGGCCACCACGCGCACCTGCCACGAATGCCTCACCGAAGGCCATGCGAGCGAGGCGCTCTTTTGCATGCATTGTGGTGCGCGGCTGCCGCCGTACCAGAGCCAGTAAGTCCAGACCGCGCACGCCTCGCCATGTTCCGACGCCTGTTGGGCCTCAAGCCCCCCGAACCCGCCTGGTTCCAGCGCCCCTCCCTGCCGTCCACGCCGGACGCGCTCACGCTCACCTACCTTGGGACGGCCGGCTTCGTGCTCAGCGCGCCGGAGCGCACGGTGGTGCTCGACCCGTTCGTCTCGCGCCACCCGCTGGGGCACCTGCTGGCCAACAAGCCCCTGCCGAGCGACCCGGCGCTGGTGCGCCGACTGATCCCGAGGGCCGACGACGTCCTGATCGGGCATGCCCATTTCGACCACATCCTCGACGCGCCCGAACTGTGCCGGCAGACCGGCGCGCGCCTGATCGGTTCACGTGCCACCTGCATGGTGGGCCGCGCGGCCGGCCTGGGCGAGCCCCAACTGGTGGAAACCGCGGGCCGTGAAGACATTGCAAGCGGCGCGTGGTCGCTGCGCGGCCTGCCGTCGGTGCATGGCAAGGCACTGTTCGGCAAGATTCCGCTGCCCGGCGACATCACCGCGCCGCCACCGTGGCCGCCACGCATGCGCGACCTTCGCCACGGCCAGGTGCTCAACTGGCTGGTCGACACGGGTGGCCTGCGCGTGCTGCATGTGGACTCGGCCGATTTCATCCGCGACGAGCTCAAAGGCTGCCAGGCCGACCTGGTGTGCCTGTGCGCCATCGGCCGGCGCTACCGCCCCGGCTATGTGCGCGAGGTGGTGGAGCTGACGCAACCGAAGTGGATCGTTCCCTGCCACTGGGATACGATGGTGACACCCATCGATGCGCCGCCTGACCTGCTGCCCGGCGTGGACCTGCCGGGCTTTCTGCGCGAGATTGAAGACGCCGGCGTTCAGCCGCTGCCCGTGCCGCTGCTGGGCAGCCTGCACCTTCCGCGTTGACGACACGACCCCGCCCTGCCACCCAACTTGGAGAACGCCATGAACCCCAGCGCCAACCTGTTCCCCACCGCCATCGCCGGCAGCCTGCCCAAGCCGGCCTGGCTGGCCGAAACACAGAAGCTGTGGCCGCAGTGGAAGGCCGAAGGCGAGGCCTTGCTGCAGGCCAAACGCGACGCCACGCTGCTGTGGATCAAGCTGCAGGAAGACGCCGGGCTGGACGTGATCGGCGACGGCGAGCAGTCGCGCCAACATTTCGTGCACGGCTTTCTGGAGCAGGTCGAGGGCATCGACTTCGAGCACAAGGTCAAGATGGGCATCCGCGACAACCGCTACGACGCGATGGTGCCGCAGGTGGTGGCGCCGCTGCGGCTGAAGGGCCGCGTGCACGCCTTTGAGGCGCAACTGGCACGGGCGCACACCGCGAAGAAGCTCAAGTTCACGCTGCCCGGCCCGATGACCATCGTGGACACGGTGGCCGACCGCTTCTATGGCGACAAGGTCAAGATGGCCTTCGCCTTCGCAGAACTGCTGAACCAGGAGGCGCTGGCGCTGCAGGCCGACGGGGTGGACATCATCCAGTTCGACGAGCCCGCGTTCAATGTCTACATGAAGGATGCCGCCGATTGGGGCGTGCGGGCGCTGGAGCGCGCAGCACAGGGCCTCACCTGCACGACGGCTGTGCACATCTGCTACGGCTACGGCATCCAGGCCAACCTGGACTGGAAGCAGACGCTGGGTGACGAGTGGCGCCAGTACGAACAGATCTTTCCGGCGCTGGCCCGAAGCAGCATCCGGCAGGTGAGCCTGGAGTGTTACCACTCGCACGTGCCGCCACACCTCATGGGCCTGCTGGAGGGCAAGGACGTGCTGGTCGGTGTGATCGACGTGGCCAGCGACGTGATCGAGACCCCCGAGCAGGTGGCCGACACCATTGGCGCGGCCCTGCGGTTTGTGCCGAAACACCGGCTGTACGCCTGCACCAACTGCGGCCTGGCGCCGATGAGCCGTGACGTGGCAGAAGCCAAGCTGCTCGCGCTGGCCCGGGGTGCCGCCCTGGCGCGTCAGCGTTACCCCGACTGAGGAGAGAACGACCATGCAGTTCCTGCCATCCGCCGCGCCCGCCGATGTGGGCCTGTGTCCGCTGCGGGCCCAGCGCCTGCTCGACGCCCTGCAATCCGACATCGACCGCCAGCGCCTGCCCGGCGCGGTGGTGCTGGTGGCCCGCCGGGGCCGCGTGGCCTTGTTCGAGCACCTGGGCCGCCTGGACCCGGCCAGCGGCGCCGCGATGACGCGCGACGCCATCTTCCGCATCTACTCGATGACCAAGCCCATCGTCTCGGTGGCCGTGATGATGCTGATGGAGCAGGGGCGCTTGTTGCTCAACGACCCGGTGGCCAAACACCTGCACGCTTTTGGCGGCCAGACGGTGGCGGTGGAGCAGGGCGGCCAGGTGCGACTGGAGCCGGCGGCGCGTCCGGCCACGGTGCAGGACCTGCTTCGCCACACGGCCGGGTTGACCTACGAATTCCTCGGCGAGACCTCGGTGCAGCGGCAGTATGCCGCGGTGGGCATCGGTTCGCGCGCGCGCACCAACGAAGCGTTCTGCGAAACGCTGGCCGGCATCCCCTTGCAGTTCCACCCCGGCAGCGTCTGGGAGTACAGCCGCGCTACCGATGTGCTGGGCCGGCTGGTCGAGGTGCTCAGCGGCCAGACCCTGGGCGAATACCTGGCCGAGCACATCTTCGAGCCGCTGGGCATGCCCGACACGGGCTTCACGGTGCCGGCCCACCACCTCGCTCGCCTGACCGAGCCCTTCGCGCACGATCCCGATGGCGGCGTGCCGATGGCGGTGACCGACTTCCGCCAGCCGGGCCGGCTCGAAGGCGGGGGTGGTGGCCTGGTGTCCACCGCGCGCGACTACGCCCGCTTCCTGCAGTTCATGCTGAACAAGGGCTCGCTCGACGGGGTGCGCCTGCTCGGCCCGCGCACCGTGGACTACATGACCGCCGACCACCTGGGCTCGATCCCCGTCGCCGCCGGTGCCAGCACCGCGCTGCTGCCGCCGGGCCACGGCTTCGGTCTGGGTTTTGCGGTGCGCAAGGACGCCGGCGTGGCGCCGACACCGGGCTCGGTGGGCATGTACTACTGGGGCGGCATCGCGGGCACCACCTTCTTCGTCGACCCGGCGCAAGACCTGTTTGCCATCCTGATGATCCAGGCGCCGAACCAGCGCGAGTTCTACCGTCCGCTGTTTCGCGACATGGTCTATGCCATGCTGGTGGACTGAGCCCGGGGCGCCACCCGCATCACTGACGCTTCGGAGCGAGCCATGGCCCCTGCCACCCCCCCCAAACCCACCGCCCTGGTCACGGGCGCATCCTCCGGGATCGGCGAAGCCCTGGCGGGCTGCTTTGCCGCCGCCGGTCACGACCTGGTGCTGGTGGCCCGCAGCGCCGACAAGCTGCATGCGCTGGCCGACACGCTGCAGGCGCGCCACGGCGTCAAGGTCCGGGTGGAGCCGGCCGACCTGTCGGAGCCGCAGGCGGTCTCGGCGCTGGCCTCGCGCCTGGGCCGCGCCCGGCTGCAGATCGACGTGCTGGTCAACAACGCCGGCGTGCTGGCGCAAGGGTCCTTCGTGCGCCAGGGGGCGGATGTGCACCAGCAGATGATCGACCTCAACATCGCCGGGCTCACGGCCCTGCTGGCGGCCTTCGTGCCACCGATGGTCAAGCGCGGCGCGGGCCGGGTGCTCAACGTCGCGTCGATCGCGTCGTTCCAGCCGGTGCCCTCGCTGGCCACCTACGCGGCCACCAAGGCCTACGTGCTGTCGCTCACCGAGTCGCTGTCGGAGGAACTGCGCGGCAGCGGTGTGAGCATCACCGCTTTGTGTCCCGGCATCACGGCCACCCACATGCTCGACGCGGCCATCGAAGCGAACGCGCAGGTCTCGCGCATTCCGGGCCTGCTGATCGGCAACGTGGAGGCGGTGGCGCGCCAGGGCTTCGACGCCTGCATGGCCGGCGAGGTGATCTGCGTGCCCGGCGCGGTCAACCAGGCCGCGGTGCTGGCCTCGCGCAGCACGCCCCGGTGGCTGCTGCGCCGCGTGGCGGGGCTGTTCGGGCGCCAGACGGGGCAGTTTTGAGGGTCAAATGGGCCTTCTTCCATTGTCAATCGGCCACAAGAAGCTATTGTATTGATAGCGTTCAGGAGGATGGAGCATGAGCCAGCAGCGTGTGTATGACGTGATTCTTTATGGCGCCAGCGGCTTTGTCGGTCGCCAGACCGCGGTGTACTTCGCCGGACACGGCGCCGGCCTGCGCTGGGCCCTGGCGGGGCGCAATTACGACAAGCTCGTGGCGGCGCGGCGCGACGCGGGGCCTGGTGCCGCGCAGGCCGGCATCGTGGTGGCCGACGCGGCGGACGAACGCGCGCTGATGGCGCTGGCCGGCGACGCGCGGGTGGTGCTCAGCACCGCGGGGCCGTTTGCGCTGTATGGCAGCAAGCTGGTGGCCGCCTGCGTGGCGCAGCGCACGCACTACGTGGACATCACCGGCGAAACCCCGTGGGTGCGCGGCCTGATCGACCGCCACCATGCGCAGGCCGCCGCCGAGGGCACGCGCATCATCCCGTGTTGCGGCTTCGACTCGGTGCCGTCCGACCTGGGCGCGTGGCTGCTCGTGCGGCATTTCCAGGCCCTGGACGAAGCCTGCACGGGCGTGAAGGCCTGCTTTTCGTTGCGTGGCGGCTTCAACGGCGGCACGCTGGCCTCGGCGCTCAACACCTTCGACACCGGGCAGGCCACCGCGCTGGCCGACCCTTGGCTGCTCAACCCGGCCGGGGCGCGGCCCTCGTCAGGGCCGGATGACCTGGACCCGGTGGCGCCGCACCGCGACGCCGACTTCAAGGCCTGGGTCGGCCCGTTCTTCATGGGGCCGGTCAACACGCGGGTGGTGCGGCGCAGCGCGGCACTGCTGGGCTATGGACCGGACTTCCATTACCAGGAGTACCTGCGCTTCGGCAGCGGCGCGGGTGCGGCGCTGACGGCTGCCGGTTTCAGCGCGGGCATGAGCGCGACGCAGGCGGCGCTGAAGTTTGCCCCCGTCCGCGCGCTGGCGCGCAAGCTGGCGCCCGCCCCCGGCGAGGGGCCGTCGGAAGACAGCATGAACCGCGGCGGGTTCCGTTGTGAACTAGTGGGCCACGGCGCGCGCGGCACGGTGGCGCGGGCCAAGGTGGCGGCCAACGGCGATCCGGGCAACCGCGCCACCACGGCGATGGTGTGCGAAGCCGCGCTGGCGCTGGCACGGGAAACCCGACGCTTGCCCAATTCAAGAAGGGGCGGGGGAGTGCTGACACCGGCCAGCGGTCTCGGCGACGCGCTGGCGGACCGGCTGCGAGAGGCCGGGATGACGCTGGCGGTTCAGGGTTGACGCACCAGCGGGGCGAGGCTGATCGGGATCAGCGACCGGCCTTCTTCGCGTCTTCATCCATCTTCTTCGTGAAAAAGCGATAGAAGAAGACGCCCATGCCGAGCATGAAGACGATGCCGGAAATGCTCATCAGGCCATAGTCGGTCGAAAAGAGATCGGTGAGCAGTTTCATGTTGAAAATCCTGTGGAGTTGAACTGGTTGGCAAGCCCCGCTTGCCCAGGCCCGTACTATTGCCGCCGGGGGTATGCACTGCACTGATCTGCATCAAGACCGTTGAGAAACGGCGTCATTTCTTGAGGTAGAGCCGGTCCGACCAGGTGGCCAGCCATTGCGGTCGGAACGCCACGAAGATCGCGGCCATCATTCCGGTCATGAAACCGTCGCCCCAGGCCATGAGCCAGCGCGCTACTTTCGACAGCCCCGGCCCGACAAATTGCAGTTCGTGGCCGGCCATCTGCGCCAGGCTGCCGGCCGCGAAGGTGCACAACACGGTGCCCGCGAAGGCACGTGCCAGGATGTAGACGAACGGGTGGGTGCCGGCCCAGCGCCGCAGCAGCGCGCCCAGGCCCAGCGCCAGCGTGGCGGGCACGACGCCCTGCCAGACCACCTGGGTCACCAGCACGTCGAAGTCGGCGGGCGCGAGCACGGCGGCGATCAAACCGACGCCCACCAGCGTCAGCACCGCCAGCGGCCAGCCCAGCATCAGCGTTACCGCGCAGGCGCCGGAGAGCTGCAGCTGCAGCGGCATGGTGTGCAGGCGGGGCAGGGCCCAGAGCCAGGGCAGGATCACCAGGACACCGAGCAGCGGGGTGAGCAGGGCGCCGTCGGCGAGCAGGCGCCAGGGTCGAACAAGTGTGGCGATGGCCAGCGCGGCCACCAGAATCGGCAGCTCCAGTCCCATCAGTGCGCGGGGTCAGGCGGTCGCAGGCGCGTCGTCGTGGTCCGCCGCAGCGGTGTCGTCCGAGCAGGTGCTGCCGCCGCAGCCGTGGATCAGGTCTTTGGGCAGGGCCTCGGGCCTGGCCAGCGTGCCGTTGGCGGTGTCGAAGCCGACGCTGCGCAGGTGCAGGGCCAGCGAGGCGTCCATGGCCTGCGCATGATGCGGGAACCAGATCACGAGTTCTTGGGCCATCTGCCGTACCACGGCCAGTTCGCCGGCCTGTCCGCGTTTGAGCCCTTCGCGCAGCACCTGCAGCACGATCTTGTGCTGGGTGCTGTGGCAGTTGGACGAGGCGAACCGCGTGGCCTGCATCCAGTCGTCTTCGCGAGAAAAATGGTCGTCGGTGTGCTCCACCAGCGCGGTCCAGTGGGCGAGCAGGTCGTCATCGTTCGCGGCATTGACGGCGGCCAGCAGGTCGACGAACTCGCGGTGCGTCTGGTCCATCGCCGGGAGTTCCAGCGCCAGCGCGTCGGACCATTCAAGGTGTTGCATGGGGGCCATCCAGAAAAGAGATGGCGCGAGGATACGCAGGGCGGCGGCGTTACGCCTTGATCCAGGTCATGTTCGGAAACGCATCGACCGGACGGCTTCGCTCTGGCTGCACCGAAGCGGGGCGTGATAATTGATGCTCGTCAAGACGCCTTCCGCGCCTTCGGCACACAATGGCGGCACATGGCCAGTCCATGGCGATCAACACAAGAGGAGTCCTACCATGTTCAAGAAGATTCTGGTTCCGGTGGACGGTTCGTCCACATCGCTGCAGGCCGTTTCCAGTGCCGTCGCCATGGCCCAGGCGTTCGGCGGCAAGGTGACCGCGATCTATGTGATCGACCCCTACCCGTTTACCGGCGTCGGCACCGATTTCGCCTACGGTCAAGACCAGTACCTGGCCGCCGCCACCGCCGAGGCGCATGACGCCATCCGCGTTGCCCGCGAGGCGATCGAGGCCAGCGGGATCACGGTGGAGACCAGCGTGGTCGAGGCGCACTCGGTCTGGCGCGGCATTCTGGACGCCGCCACCGCGATGGAGGCCGACATCGTCATCATGGGCTCGCACGGCCGTCACGGCATCGAAAAGCTGCTCGGCAGCGTGGCGCAGCGGGTGCTGTCGCACGCGCACGTGCCGGTGATGGTGGTGCGCGACTGATCGTCCGAGGCCGGCGCGCGCCGGGCGCCTGAGCCGGTCCGGCGCCGATCAGCGCGGGGCGCGGACCACCAACACCTTGAGCGCCCGTTGCGGCGCGACGTCGTCAAACGCTGGCGGATTGGGCAGGCGCTCGACGAAGTGAAGGCTGGGCGCCTGCGCCTGCAAGGTGTTCAGCAGGAAGCCGGTGTCCAGTTCGGGGGCGTTCAGGCACAGCAGCGCATGGCCGCCAGGCGCCAGCAATTCGGGCAGACGACGCAGCAGGCGCGCGTAATCCTTGCCCGCCACGAAGCTGCCTTTCTGATAGCTCGGCGGGTCGACGATCACCAGCCCGTACGGTCCGCCGCGGGTGATCTTGCCCCAGGTCTTGAAGATGTCGTGCGCCAGAAACGAGGCGCGTCCGGCCAGCCCGTTGAGCGCATGGTTCTGCTGCGCGACGGCAAGCGCGCCCGCACTCATGTCCACGTTCACCACGGCGCCCGCACCGCCCTGCAGCGCCACGACTGAAAACGCGCCGGTGTAGGCAAACAGGTTCAGCACCTTCATGCCCGGCTGCCCGGAGGCGAGCGTGCGCACCCAGCGCCGGCCTTCGGCCATGTCGAGAAAAAGACCATGGTTCTGGCCGCGCAGCACATGCACGCGGTAGCGCGCACCGTCTTCGGTGACGACGTGCGGATCGGGCACGGCGCCGGCCATCAGCCGGGTTTCGGCGGGCCCGGCCTGCCGGCTTTGGAACACCCAGTTCAGCGGTTCGCCCGGGGCCACCTCGGACCAGCGCGTCGCCAGCGCGGCGCCCACTGCGGCCAGTTCGTCGTCGGGCACGGGCCGGAAGGCGGTCAGCACCCAGACCGGCGGATACGCGTCGAGCGTCCAGTGCTCGCAGCCGGGAAACCGCCCGCCCCGCCCGTGGAACAGGCGCTGCGCGTCGGTGGGGCGCGGCAGGGTGGAAATGGTGTCGAGCAGGGCTTGCATGGGTGGGAAGGCGCGTTTGAACGGCAGGCTAAGCGGCATTTTCGGCGTTCTGAAGGTTCAAAATGGGTCAATCCCAGCGCGGATTGTTCATCTGCTGCTATGGAAAGTGGAGTTTCGAAGAAGCCGTAAACCGCCCGGAATTATCGGGGACCGCATGGCACCAGTCCTCGCCGTGTCCGGACACGACTTGTGCCTGGCGCGGGAGGCGTCGACGAGTGGCGCGCCGGTTGTACGATCTCTCGTGGATAATCCGCCGCATGGCCACCTCCCTTCTGCCCTCCCGCCGCGCACGCTCGCTCACCACCGACCTGGAGCAAGCATTGGCTGACCGCATCCGTGACGGGCGCTGGGCGGCGGGCACCAAGCTGCCACGCGAGGCCGACCTCATTGACGAATTCCAGGTCAGCCGTACCGTGGTGCGCGAGGCCATCTCGCGCCTGCAAGCCGCCGGCATGGTGGAGACGCGCCACGGCGTGGGTTCGTTCGTGATGGGCATGGGCGACGGCTCGGCTTTTCAGGTGCGGGCCGGGCAGATGGCCACGCTGCGCGACGTGGTCGATGTGCTGGAGTTGCGCATCGCGGTGGAGACCGAATCGGCGGGTCTGGCCGCCGCCCGCCGGACTGAGGCGCAACTGGCTGCCATGCGCTCGGCGCTGGACCAGTTTGCCGAGGCACTGGCCCAGGGCCGCAGCTCGGTGGGGGCGGATGTGCAGTTCCACCTGGAGGTGGCGCGCGCCACGCAAAACCCGCGTTTTGCCGAACTGATGGGCACGCTGGGGGTGTCGATGATTCCGCGCGCCCGGCTGGAGGCGGCCGACGAGTTGTCCGACGAACGGCGTGCCTACCTTCGCGGGGTGGGACAGGAACATGAGCAGGTCTGGCGCGCCATCGAGCGGCGCGACGCCGAGGCCGCGCGCGCGGCCATGCGTACGCACCTGACCAACAGCCGCGAGCGTCGGGTTCAGCTGATGCATTAATCGATCGATAGGGGTTTATTCGGATATCTCAGCACATCTCAAGAGATATGATGTCATATATCAATAGGAGCACCGCATGACCCCCCAGGAACTCAAATCGATCATGTCCAACGGACTGCTGTCGTTTCCGCTGACGGATTTCGACGCCGACGGCAACTTCAACGCCCGCGGCTACGCCGAGCGGTTGGAATGGCTTGCCCCCTACGGCGCGAGCGCGCTGTTCGCGGCGGGTGGCACGGGCGAATTCTTCTCGCTCACCGGCGACGAATACCCCGGCATCATCCGCACCGCCGTGGATACCTGCCGCGGCAAGGTGCCGATCATTGCCGGTGCCGGCGGCCCCACGCGCTTTGCCATCCAGTGCGCGCAGGAGGCCGAGCGCGCCGGTGCCCACGGCATCCTGCTGCTGCCGCATTACCTGACCGAAGCTGGCCAGGAAGGCCTGATCGCCCATGTCGAAGCGGTCTGCAAGAGCGTGAAGTTCGGGGTCATCGTCTACAACCGCAACGTCTGCAGGCTCACGCCCGAGTCGCTGGCCATCCTGGCCGATCGCTGCCCGAACCTGATCGGCTTCAAGGACGGCATCGGCGACATCGAGCTGATGTCCTCCATCTACCTGAAGATGGGCGAGCGCTTCGCCTACCTGGGCGGCCTGCCCACGGCTGAGGTGTACGCCGCCGCCTACAAGGCGCTGGGCACGCCGGTGTATTCGTCCGCCGTCTTCAACTTCATCCCGAAGACGGCGATGGACTTCTACGAGGCCGTGCGCACCGACGACATGGCCACGCAGCACCGGCTGCTGAAGGGCTTCTTCATGCCCTACCTGGGCATCCGCAACCGCGGCCAGGGCTATGCGGTGAGCATCGTCAAGGCGGGCGCCACCCTGGTGGGGCACTCCGCCGGCCCGGTGCGCGCGCCGCTGACCGACCTCAAGCCCGATGAGATGGTGCAGCTGGATGCGCTGATCCAGTCCCTGGGCCCGCAGTAATTCGAAACCTTTTTTCCAAGGAGACTCGCCATGAAAAAAATTCTCAGTGCCTTGTTGCTGACCCTGGCTGCGGCCGGCAGCGCCTTCGCGGCCTATCCGGAGAAGCCGGTGACCGTGGTCGTCCCGTTCCCGCCGGGCGGCGCCTCGGACCAGATCGGCCGAGTGGTGGCGCAAAAGCTGCAGGAAAAGATGGGCGGCAGCTTCATCATCGACAACAAGGCGGGCGCCACCGGCACCATTGGCGCGGCCTTCGTGAAGCGCGCGCCGGCCGACGGCTACACCTTGTTCGTGTCCTCGCTGGGCCCGTTCGTGATCGCGCCACACCTCATCAAGGGCGTGCAGTACGACGCGTTGAAAGACTTCGACCTCATCACCATCGCGGTGCAGGCGCCCAACGTGCTGGTGGTGCCGGTCAGCTCGTCCGCCAGGAACGTGGCCGACCTACTGGCGCTCCTCAAGAAGGACCCGGGCAAGGTGAGCTTCGCGTCTTCGGGGAACGGGTCGTCCGATCACCTGTCCGCCGAACTGTTCTGGCAGCAAAGCGGCACAGACGGTCTGCACGTCCCCTACAAGGGCGGCGGCCCGGCCATCAACGACCTGCTCGGCGGCCAGGTGGACGCCGCGTTCGTGAACATCAACAGCATCATCCAGCACATCAAGGCCGGCAAGGTTCGCGCCCTGGCTGTGGCGTCGGAGAAGCGCAACCCGCTGCTGCCCGACGTGCCCACGCTGGCAGAGCAGGGTGTCAAGGGCGCCGAGGTGCAGTCCTGGCAGGCGGTGGCCGCACCCAGGGGGCTGCCGGCCGACATCAAGGTCAAATTGCATGCGGCGATCGTGTCCGGTCTCAACGAGCCGGCGGTCAAGGAAAAGCTGGTCGCCCAGGGTTTCGAAATCGTGACCAACACACCCGAGCAGTTCACGGCCTACCAGGCGTCCGAGTACGCGCGCTGGAAGAAGCTGATTGAAAGCCGCAAGATCACCGCGGACTGACTGTGGTCTGAACCATGAGCGCCCAAGCCCCCCGCCGCATCCGCATGCACCCGGCCGACAACGTGGCCATCGTCGCCAACGACGGCGGGCTGTCGGCGGGCGCCTTGTTCGACGACGGCCTGACCCTGCGCGAGCGGGTGCCGCAGGGCCACAAACTGGCGCTGGTGGACATTCCCAGCGGCGGCGAGGTGCGTCGCTACAACGTGGTGATCGGCCACGCGAACGCGGCCATCCCCGCCGGCAGCTGGGTGCACGAGCGCCTGCTGGCCATGCCGCGGGCCGCCTCGCTGGACCAATTGCCCGTGTCGACTCAGGCGCCATCGATGGCGCCCGCGCTGGAGGGCCATACCTTCGAGGGCTACCGCAATGCCGACGGCTCGGTTGGCACGCGCAACCTGCTCGCGATCACGCAGACGGTGCAGTGCGTGGCCGGTGTTGCGCGGTTGGCGGCCGAGCGCATCCGTGCTGAACTGCTGCCGCGCTACCCCAACGTGGACGGCGTGGTGGCGCTGGAGCACGGCTACGGCTGCGGCGTGGCGATCGACGCGCCCGGGGCGGAAATTCCCATCCGCACGCTGCGGCACATCGCGCTGAACCCGAATTTCGGCGGCGAGGTGCTGGTGCTGAGCCTGGGCTGCGAGAAGCTGCAACCCGAACGCCTGCTGCCCGAAGGCGCGATTCCCGTGGTGATGGACCGCCCGGCTCAGGGTCCCGACGTGCTGCGCCTGCAGGACGAACAACACGTCGGATTCATGGCCATGGTGGATGCCGTGGTGCAGCGCGCCGTGCCGCATCTGGCGCGATTGAACGCCCGCCGCCGCGAAACCGTGCCGGCCAGTGAGCTGGTGGTGGGCGTGCAATGCGGTGGCAGCGATGCCTTTTCGGGCGTCACCGCGAACCCAGCCGTGGGCTTCTGCACCGACCTGCTGGTGCGCGCCGGCGCCACGGTGATGTTCTCCGAGACCACCGAGGTCCGCGACGCGGTGGATCAGCTCACCGCGCGCGCGGCAGACGCCACGGTGGCCGAGGCCATTCGCCGCGAGATGGCCTGGTACGACGATTACCTCACCCGCGGCGGCGTGGACCGCGGCGCCAACACCACGCCCGGCAACAAGCAGGGCGGCCTGTCCAACATCGTCGAGAAGGCGATGGGTTCCATCATCAAGTCCGGCAGCGCCCCGATCTCCGGTGTGTTGCGCCCGGGCGAGCGCCTGCCCGCTCGGCACCGGGGCTTGTATTACGCAGCCACGCCCGCAAGCGATTTCATCTGCGGCACGCTCCAGCTGGCCGCCGGCATGAACCTGCATGTCTTCACCACCGGCCGGGGCACCCCATACGGTCTGGCCGAGGTGCCGGTGATCAAGGTCGCCACGCGAACCGAGCTGGCGCGGCGCTGGCATGACCTCATTGACCTCAATGCCGGCGTCATCGCCGACGGCGAAGCCAGTGTCGAAGCCGTCGGCTGGGCGCTGTTCCACCAGATGCTCGATGTGGCCAGTGGTCGCCAACGTACCTGGGCCGAGCGCTGGAAGCTGCACAACGCGCTGGTGCTGTTCAACCCCGCCCCGGTGACCTGAGATTCACCTTTTCCGATTCCATCCATGTCCACACCCGTCGTCCTGACCGTGCGTGTCGTCCCCGTCGCCGGGCGCGACGGCATGCTGCTCAACCTCTCGGGCGCGCACGCGCCTTTCTTCACCCGCAATCTGCTGATCGTGGAGGACAGCAGCGGCCACACCGGTGTCGGCGAAGTCCCCGGCGGTGAAAAAATCCGCCAGACGCTGGAAGACGCCCGCCCCCTGATTGAGGGCCAGCCCATCGGCAAGCTTCAGGCCATCCTGAATGCCATGCGCACGCGCTTTGCCGACCGAGACCGCGGCGGCCGCGGTCTGCAGACCTTTGATCTGCGCACCACCATCCACGCAGTGACCGCGGTGGAATCGGCCTTGCTCGATCTGCAAGGCCAGCATCTGGGCGTGCCGGTGGCGGCCCTGCTCGGCGAAGGCCAGCAGCGCGACGCGGTGCAGATGCTCGGCTACCTGTTCTTCGTGGGTGACCGCAACAAGACCGACTTGCCCTATGTCGGTCCAGCCAACGAGCCGGACGACGCCGACGACTGGTGCCGCCTGCGCCACGAACCGGCCCTGACGCCCGAAGCTGTGGTGCGCCTGGCCGAGGCCGCGCAGGCGCGCTACGGCTTCCAAGATTTCAAGCTCAAGGGCGGCGTGCTGCGTGGTGATGAAGAGGTCGAGGCCGTGACGGCCCTGCACGAGCGCTTTCCCGAGGCGCGCGTGACCCTGGACCCCAACGGTGGCTGGCTGCTCAAAGACGCGATCCGCCTCGGTCAGAAGATGCGCGGCGTGGTGGCCTACGCGGAAGACCCGTGCGGCGCCGAAGACGGCTTCTCCGGCCGGGAGGTGATGGCCGAGTTCCGCCGCGCCACCGGCCTGTCCACGGCCACCAACATGGTCGCCACCGACTGGCGCCAGTTGGCGCATTCGCTGGCGTTGCAGAGCGTGGACATTCCGCTGGCCGACCCGCATTTTTGGACCATGGCTGGCAGCGTGCGCGTGGCCCAGACCTGCCGCGACTGGGGGCTGACCTGGGGTTCGCACTCCAACAACCACTTCGATGTGTCGCTGGCCATGTTCACCCATGTCGGTGCCGCCGCGCCGGGCAAGGTCACGGCCATCGATACCCACTGGATCTGGCAGGACGGCCAGCGCCTGACCAAAGATCCGCTGCGCATCGAAGGCGGGTATGTGCAGGTGCCGAAGAAGCCCGGCCTGGGCGTGGAGCTCGACATGGCCGAGGTGGAAAAAGCCCACCGGCTCTATCTGCAGCACGGCCTGGGCGCGCGCGACGACGCGATGGCCATGCAGTACCTGATTCCCGGCTGGACCTTCGACAACAAGCGCCCGTGCCTGGTGCGCTGAACCTGGAACACTGTCCCATGGCTGATTTCACCGACAACATCCCCGCCGACATCGACGCCTTGGCACGCGCCGCCCATGCGGCCTTTGCCGCCTGGGGCGCCAGCGACGCCGCCACCCGCGCCGCGCTGCTGCGCGGACTGGCCGACGCGCTGGAGGCGAACCGCGAGCGCCTGGTGCCGCTGGCCGACGAGGAGACCCATCTCGGCCCGGTGCGGCTGAACGGCGAGTTCGACCGCACCGCCTTCCAGCTGCGCGGTTTTGCAACCCAGGTGGAGCAGGGCGCGGCCTTCACCTCCACCGACGACCCGGCGGTGCCTGGCGCTCCTCCGGGGGGGCACCCGCACCTGCTGCGCACGCGGGTGCCGCTAGGGCCGGTGGCCATGTTCGCAGCATCGAACTTTCCGTTTGCCTTTTCGGTGCTGGGTGGCGACACCGCCTCGGCCCTCGCGGCCGGCTGTCCGGTGGTGGTGCGCGCGCACAGCGGCCACCCCGGCCTGTCGCGCGAGGTGGCGGCGCTGGCGGCGGGCGTGGTGGCGGCACAAGGTCTGCCGGCGGGTGTGTTCGGTCTGGTCGACCGCCCCGGCAATGATGTCGGCGCCGCGCTGGTGGCGCACCCGCTGATCACCGCGGCCGCCTTCACCGGCTCGGTGCGCGGCGGCCTGGCGCTGGAGAAGATCGCCCAGGCACGCCCGCGCCCGATCCCGTTCTTCGGTGAACTTGGTTCGGTCAATCCGGTGGTGGCTTTACCCGCCGCCCTGGCAACGCGGGGCGACGAACTGGCCAAAGGGCTGGCCGGCTCCATCACCATGGGCTGCGGCCAGTTCTGCACCAGCCCGGGGGTGATCCTGGTGCCCACGGGTGCCGACGGCGACGCCTTTGTGGCGGCATTGGTCGCGGCGCTGCGGTCGGCGCCGACCCACGCCATGCTCACGCCGCAGATGCGCGCTGGCTTCGAGGCTGGGCGTGCCGCCTGGGCCGCGCACCCGGCGCTTCAAGCCTTGCTGGCGGAGCCTGCGGCCGAAGGCGCCTTGCCGCGGCCCTTCCTGGCCCAGGTGGAGGCAGCCACCTTCATCGCCGACGCGCACCTACACGAAGAAGTTTTCGGCCCGGCCGCGCTGGTGGTTCGGGTGGCCGATACGGCGCAGGCCATCGACGTGCTGCGGGCCGTGGGCGGCACGCTGACGGTGACGATCTGGGGCGCCGACGAGGCCAGCGAGGCCAACACTGCGCTGGTGCGTGCGGCCGCGCAGGTGGCTGGGCGCGTGCTGTTCGCTGGCTTTCCCACCGGTGTGGCGGTGACAGCCGGCCAGCAGCACGGCGGGCCGTTCCCGTCGTCCACCCAACCCGTCACCACCTCGGTGGGCTGGGCGGCCATGGACCGCTTCCTGCGGCCTGTGGCGCTGCAGGATGCGCCCGCCTGGCTCGCCGCGCGCGAGGGGCGGCCCTGCTGATTTTTCGTTCGGCTGGGAATCGGCCGCTTTCCAACTGGTTTTGAACAAAGGAGACACCATGAACCAGCCCTTGACCCTGCCCAGCCGCCGGCAGTTTCTGCATACGACCGTTGGTACTGGCGCCGCGTTGCTGGGCGGGAGCGCCCTCGCGCAGGCATTCCCGTTTACGCCGAACCAGCGTTATCCGGATCCCGCGGTCATGATCCTGGACCCGAGCTTCGCGAAGTACCGCATTTACAGCAGCACGGTCGAGCAGGTTGCGACCGGATTTCGATGGACCGAGGGTCCGGCCTACTTCCCGGATGGAGCCTACCTGCTGTTCAGCGACATCCCGAACAACCGGATCATGAAATACGAAGAAGGCACGGGCAAGACGACGGTCTTTCGGGAGAAGGCCAGCTACGCGAACGGCAATGTTCGTGACCGGCAGGGGCGCCTGCTTACCTGTGAACACTCGGTCACGCGCCGCGTCACGCGCACAGAAAACAACGGGCAGATCACGGTGCTGGCCGACAGCTACAACGGCAAACGGCTGAACGCGCCCAACGACATCGTCGTCAAGTCGGACCACACCGTCTGGTTCACCGACCCACTGTTTGGCATCAACGGTGAATGGGAAGGGTCGAAGGCCAAGCCGGAACAGGAAACCACCAACGTCTACCGCATTGGCACTGATGGCAAGCTGACGGCGGTGATCAACGACATCGTCAATCCGAACGGTCTTGCTTTTTCCCCTGACGAAAAGAAGCTCTACGTCGTCGAATGGAAAGGCACGCCGAACCGGAGTATCTGGAGCTTTGACGTCAATCCCGACAACAGCCTATCAAACAAAACGAAATTGATCGACGCGGCCGATCAGGGCGCGCTGGACGGTTTCAAGGTCGACCGTGACGGCAACCTCTGGTGTGGGTGGGGCAGCAATGGGGCGCTTCAAGCCGAGCCCACCGACGTCGGCGGGCGAAAGGTCTACCAGCTCAAGGGCCGATCCGAGGATCTTGATGGCGTCATGGTGTTCAACCCGCAGGGCAAGGCGATCGGCTTCATTCGCCTGCCCGAGCGCTGCGCCAACCTGACCTTCGGGGGTCCGAAGAACAACCGCCTGTACATGACAGCTTGTCATTCCGTATACGCGCTCTACGTCGAAGCTCACGGCGCGGTCTGATCCCCGTATGGCCGCCCGCCCCGCCATCCTTCAGATCCCCGCGCTGATGCCCTGGCTGGAGGCGCAACTGGCCGAGCGGTACGCAGTCACCCGCCTGCCGTCGCCCGGTGTCGAGCGTGACACTCTGCTGGCGGCACGGGCCGGTGACTTTGAGACCGTGGTCACGTCAGCGGCCGTCGGCATCCCGAATGCGCTGATGGATGCGCTGCCGAACCTGCGGGTGATCTCCAGCTTCGGCGTCGGGCTGGACAGGATCGATGCGGCGCACGCGGCACGTTGTGGTATCGCGGTGGGCTACACGCCCAACGTGCTCAACGACTGTGTGGCCGACACCGCCTGGGCGCTTCTGATGGACAGCGCCCGGCGCGTGAGCGCTGCGGACCGGTTTGTGCGCCGGGGTGACTGGCTGGCCGGTCCGTTTCCGCTGACCACCCGCGTCAGCGGCAAACGCTTGGGCATTGTCGGGCTGGGGCGAATCGGGCGCGTGGTGGCGCGCCGCGCGTCGGGCTTCGACATGGACATCCGTTACCACAGTCGCCGCCCGGTGGCGGATGCACCCTGGGGCCATGAGCCGGTGCTGACCGATCTGGCGGCCTGGGCCGATTTTCTGGTGGTGATCGCCGCGGGTGGCGCCGGCACACGCCATCTGATCGATGCCGCCGTGCTGCAGGCGCTGGGCCCGCAGGGCCACCTGGTCAACGTGTCGCGCGGCAGTGTGGTGGACGAAGCGGCGCTCGTGGCCGCGCTGCAGTCCGGCACCATCGCCGGCGCGGGACTGGATGTGTACGCGGACGAGCCGCACGTGCCCGAGGCGCTGCGCGCGCTGGACAGCGTGGTGTTGGCGCCCCACATGGCCAGCGCCACTCACGAGACCCGCCGGGCCATGGCCGAGCTGGTACTGCGCAACCTCGATGCGTTCTTTGCGACCGGTGCAGTGGCGGTCGCCGCGCCGGGCGAATGACTGCCCTCTGAATCAATTGACCCCAACCGCCGGCCACAAACCCGGCCGCCAACCCGGAGAAACTGATGAAACGACGCCTTCTTTCCATCCTGCCACTGGCGGCCTGCGCGCTGGCCGCTGTGCCGGTTCAGGCCCAGCCCGCGTATCCGTCCAAGCCCATCAAGATCGTGGTGCCGTTCCCGGCCGGCGGCACCTCGGATGTGCTGGCCCGCCTGGTCGGCCAGAAGATGACCGAGGCCTGGGGCCAGCCGGTGGTGGTGGAAAACCGCCCTGGCTCCAGCGGCAATCTGGGTGCGGACCAGGTGGCCAAGTCACCGGCCGACGGCTACACGCTGGTGCTGATGGACGTGGGCAACCTGGCCATCGCACCGTCGCTGTACAAGCTGCCGTTCAGCGTGGAGAAGGACTTTGCCCCGGTCGCCATGGTGACCTACTCACCGCACCTGCTGGTGGCCAGCACCAAGGTGCCCGCCAACACCACCGCGGAGCTTATCGCCTGGGCCAAGGCGCAGAACGGCAAGGTGAACTTCGCCGCCGCCGCCGGCATGGGCAGCGCCACCCACCTGGCGGGTGTGGTGTTCGCGCAGCGCGCCGGTATCCAGTGGGGCACGATTCCCTACAAAGGCGGTGCGCAGGCCATGACCGACCTGATCGGCGGCCAGGTGGATGTAACCTTCAACGGCATGGTGGCCACCTACCCGCACGTCAAGGCCGGCAAGATCAAGCTGATCGCCGTGTCCAGCGCGCAGCGAAACACCACGCTGGGGCCGGTCCCGACGGTGGGCGAGACCTTGCCCGGTTTTCTGACCGGCAGCTGGCAGGGCCTGCTGGCGCCGGCCGGCACGCCGAAAGCGGTGGTCGACAAGCTGCAAGCCGAGGTGACCCGCATCACCGCGCTGCCCGACGTGCGCGAGCGCCTGGCCACGCTGGGCGCCGAGCCTGTGGTCATGATGCCGGCCGACTTCAGCGCCTGGCTCAAGGCCGAAATCCCGGCCATGGCAAAGATCGTGAAGGACGAAAAGATCACGGTGGAGTGAGCGGTCGGCGCCAAGAAATAAAGGGCCGTGCGGGCCCTTTTTTTTCACTCGCACCGCCTCTTCCGGGCGGCACCGTGGTCGTCTTACATGCGTTCGAAGATCGCCGCGATGCCCTGGCCGCCGCCGATGCACATCGTGACCAGCGCGTAGCGGCCCTGGATGCGCTGCAGCTCGTACAGGGCCTTGACGGTGATCACCGCGCCGGTGGCGCCGATCGGATGGCCCAGCGAGATGCCGGAGCCGTTGGGGTTGACCTTGGCAGGGTCCAGGCCCAGGCCACGGGTGACCGCGCAGGCCTGCGCCGCAAAGGCTTCGTTCGCCTCGATCACGTCCAGGTCGTTGATCGACAGACCGGTGCGCTTGAGCACGGCCTGCGTCGCCGAAATCGGACCCACGCCCATGATCTTGGGCTCCAGGCCGGTGTGCGCATAGCCCACCAGGCGTGCCAGCGGCTTGGCGCTACGGGCCTTGGCCGCGCCGGCTTCCATCAGCAGCACGGCAGCGGCGGCGTCGTTGATGCCGCTGGCGTTGGCGGCTGTGACGGTGCCGTTTTCCTTTACGAACACCGGCTTCATCTTCTGGAAATCCTCCAGCTTGGCGCCGGGGCGGAAGTGCTCGTCCTTCTCGAAGGCCACATCGCCTTTCTTGCTCTTGAGCATCACCGGGGTGATCTGCCCGGCAAAGCGGCCTTCGGCCCAGGCGCGTTCGGCGCGCTGGTGGCTTTCCAACGCCAGGGCGTCTTGGTCTTCGCGGGTGATGTTGAACTCCTTGGCCACGTTCTCGGCCGTCACACCCATGTGAATGGTGTGGAAGGGGTCGTGCAGCGCGCCGACCATCATGTCGACCATCTTGGTGTCGCCCATGCGCGCGCCGAAGCGCGTGGCCAGGCTGGCGTAGGGGGCGCGGCTCATGTTCTCGGCGCCGCCGCCGATGGCCACGTCACAGTCGCCCAGCATGATCGCCTGGCTGGCCGAGACGATGGCCTGCAGGCCGGAGCCGCACAGGCGGTTGACGTTGAATGCGGGCGTCTCGATGGCGCAGCCGCCGTTGACGGCCGCCACGCGCGACAGGTACATGTCCTTCGGTTCGGTGTTGACCACGTGGCCGAACGCGACATGACCGACATCCTTGCCCTCGACGCCGGCGCGGGCCAGCGACTCGCGCACCACCTGGGCGGCCAGATCGGTGGTGGCAATGTCCTTCAGGCTTCCACCAAAGGTACCAATGGCGGTGCGAACACCGCTGACGACGACAACTTCACGGCTCATGCAAGGTCTCCAGGTTTGTGGGTAAAACGCGCATTGTCGGCGGGATTGGCTACGTGTGCCTGACACGCCCGTCACAGAACCGTCACAGGCGCCCGTCACACTGCCGCGTCATGAAAGACCTGCCACCAGATTCGTCCCCGGCGGACCGTTCGGCCGACGCTGAGCTGATGGAGCGCATCCACCGCGACCTGATCGATGGTTATGACGAGGAGCTGGAGCTCGAGTTCGAAGACCGCACGGTGGCTCAGCTCACCGGTGACACCTCGCCCGATTTCACGCTGGAAAGTCGCGAGACCCGGAGCCACTATTTCCGCGAACTGTTCCGCCTGCAAGGCGAACTGGTCAAGCTGCAGGACTGGGTGGTGGCCAGCGGCCACAAGGTGGTGATCATCTTCGAAGGGCGCGACGCAGCGGGCAAGGGCGGTGTCATCAAGCGCATCACCCAGCGGTTGAATCCGCGCGTGTGCCGGGTGGCGGCGCTGCCCGCGCCCAACAACCGTGAACGCACGCAGTGGTACTTCCAGCGCTACGTGTCGCACCTGCCGGCGGCCGGCGAGATGGTGCTGTTCGACCGCAGCTGGTACAACCGCGCCGGCGTCGAGCGGGTGATGGGTTTCTGCACGGACGACGACGTCGAAGCGTTTTTTCGGGACGTGCCCGAATTCGAGAAGATGCTGGTGCGCTCGGGCATCCAGCTCATCAAGTACTGGTTCTCGATCTCGGACGAGGAGCAGAACCTGCGCTTTCTGGGGCGCATCCATGATCCGCTCAAGCAGTGGAAACTCAGCCCCATGGACCTGGAGTCGCGTCGGCGCTGGGAAGACTACACCCGCGCCAAGGAGGCGATGCTGGAGCGCACCCACATCGCTGAGGCGCCGTGGTGGGTCGTGCCCGCCGACGACAAGAAAAAGGCCCGCCTGAACTGCATCGCCCACCTGCTGGGCCAGATGGACTACCGCGAGGTGGAACGCGCCCCGGTGGTGCTGCCGCCACGGGAGCGGCGCGACGACTACTTGCGCCACCCGGTGCCGGCAGCGATCATCGTGCCGCAGGTCTATTGACCGCACTGGGTGCCGGCGAGGCTGGCGCTGTCAGTAAGTCCTGAATAGATAGCATGAAATGACCATCCGACGATGGAAATTGGCCATTTTTGCTCGAAACATGCGCTGACAGGCCGGTCCAGGCTCAATCGCGCACGTCGGCCACCGGGTTGTCACCGAAGTCGGGCCGGTTCAGGTAGGCCAGCACCCGCGCGGCGGCCTCGTCGGGGCTGGTGAGCTGGCCTTTATCCTTCATGCCGGTGAACGCGGCGCGATCCGGAAAGGCCACCGGGTCGGCGCCGCGCAGCTGCACCTGCATGTCGGTGTCGATCACGCCTGGGGCGAGTGAGCAGACCCTGGCGCCGTGAGGTTTCAGCGCCTCGTCCAGCGCCAGGCAGCGGGTGAAATGATCCAGCCCGGCCTTGGCTGCGCAGTAGCCGGCCTGCGACGCCATCGCACGCCGGCCCAGGCCGGACGAGATGTTGAGCACCTTGCGCGGCCCTCGCCAGTGCGCGGTGGCGCCCAGAAACGCGGCGGTGAGGGCCATCGGCGCTTCCAGCCCGACGCGCAGCGCATGCGCCAGATCGACCGGATCGGCGTCGGAAAGCGGACCGATGCGGGGGATGACGCCAGCGTTGTTGATCAGCGTGGCGCTGGCATACGCATCGGGCGCCTGCGCGCGCAGCCAGGTGGTCAGTTGCACCGCGGCGGCGGGCGCATCGGCCAGGTCCACTGGCCACTGTTCCAGGCGGGCGCCGCAGGCGGCGGCTTCGTCGGCCAGTGCGGGGTTGACGGCCCGCGAAAGGCCGATAACGGTGTGTCCGGCTGCGAGCAGCTGGCGCGCCATGGCAAGGCCCATGCCGCGCGAGGCGCCAGTGAGGATGAAGAGCGATGGTTTCATGGCGCCATCGTACTGCTGCCGCGCGTGCTCAGAACGGCGCCGGGCAGTCGAACTGCAAGGCCTGCCCCGATACCGGGTGGAACAAGGCCAGCCTTCGCGCGTGCAGCAGCAGGCGCGGGGCGGCGGCTTGCGTATCGGGCGACGCATACAACAAGTCGCCCAGGATCGGGTGGCCCAGCGCCAGCAGGTGCACCCGCAACTGGTGTGAGCGGCCGGTGACGGGCTCCAGCAGCACGCGGGTGGTGCCGGCAACGGGGTCGTGTTCCAGCACGCGCCAGCGGGTGCGGGCCGCTCGTCCGAGCGAGTGGTCAACGATGCTGCGTGGGCGGTTGGGCCAGTCGACGATCAGCGGCAGGTCGATCAGCCCCCAGCCATCGGGTGTGCCCGGCGCCTCCAGATGTCCGTGCACCACGGCCTCGTACTGCTTGTGCACCTGGCGCTTTTCGAACGCAAGGTTCAGCGCGCGCTGCGCCGGCGGGTTGCGCGCCATGACGATCAGGCCCGAGGTGGCCATGTCCAGCCGGTGAACCACCAGCGCGTCCGGCCATTGTTGCTGCGCCCGGCTGGCCAGGCAGTCCTGCTTGTCATCACCCCGGCCCGGCACCGCGAGCAAGCCAGCGGGTTTGTCGAACACCAGCAGGGCCTCGTCGGCAAACACCACCGCCAGGCCCGGCGGCACCGGCGGGCCGGCCGACCAGGGCGCGGGGGCGCGCGCCGCGGCGGCCGTCATGCCGTCAGCACGCGCCGGATTTCGCCGGCGTCCACGCTGCGGGCCGCGCCGAATCCGGCCACCTGGCGCGCACCGGCCGGGCGCAGCAGCACGAAGCGGAAGTCGCCGAGCTCGGTCATCGGTTCCGCTTCGGGAAAACGCGCCAGGTAGGCGCCGCGGGCGACCCGCCAGGGGTCGCTGCCGCGCTCCGGGGTCTCGGCCACCACGTCGAGCGTCACCCGCTGCAGGGCGTGTACCGGTTCGCCGTCCGGCTCCCCAGCCATCACCAGCAACGATGCCTGCGGGTGGGCCTGCAGGTTGCGGGTGTGCGCGGCCAGGCCGCTGAGGTGCACCACCAAGGCAGCGGCCTGCGGCCAGACGGCGTAGGGCACCATCGAAACAAAGGGCTGCGCAGGATCGGTGGCGTCCAGCGTGCCCAGCGCGGCCACGCGGCGGCCGTGTATCAGGGCGCGCAGTTCACGCATCAGGCGGGGCTCGTGGGTCATGGCATTGGGCCGTCGCAACGGTCAGCGTGGCGGCGCATCGGCGCGGGAGCGGGCGCGGCGATCGTTACGCAGCGTGAAGAGGTACAGCGACTCGACCTTGTCGCGGGCCCACGGCGTCTTGCGCAGGAACTTCAGGCTGGAGGCCAGACTGGGGTCGTGGGTGAAGCAGCGAACCGGAATGCGCTCACCCAGGCCCGCCCATCCGTATCGGGCTTGCAGGACGGTGACGATCTTTTCCAGCGTCATGCCGTGCAACGGGTTGCGCACCTGCTCGGGCGGCTTTGGCGGCGGGTTGGGACTCGACATCGGGCGATTTTGGCATCGACCGCAGGCCGGCGCCGAGTGCCGCCTGCACAAGGGCTTGCAAGGGCGGCCCAGCCGCCGCACACTGCGGCAAGTCAGGCCGCTTGAAGCCGCGACCGCAAAGACCCGCAAACCAGGAGGAACCGCCATGAACCCCAAACGCATCCTGCTCATTCAGGGGCACCCCGACGGGAGCAAGCGCCACCTCTGCCACGCGCTCGAAGATGCCTACGCCGCGGGTGCCACGGATGCCGGCCACCAGGTGCGCCGCGTGGACGTGGCGCGGCTGGACTTTCCGATCCTGCGCACGCAGGCGGACTGGGATGGCGGAACGGTGCCGCCCGGTCTGGAAGCGGTGCAGGCCGACATCCTGTGGGCGCAGCACCTGGTGCTGTTTTTCCCCTTGTGGCTGGGCGGGATTCCGGCGTATTTCAAGGGCTTTCTCGAACAGGTGGCCCGGCCCGGGTTTGCCTTCACCGAGAAGAACGGCAACCCATTCGGCCGCAAGGGCCTGATCGGCCGCTCGGCCCGTGTGGTGGTCACCCTGGGCATGCCGGCCATCGTGTACCGCTGGTACTTCCGCTCCAGTGGCGTGAAATCGCTGGAGCGAAACATCCTGAGTTTCGTGGGCATCGACCCGGTGCGCGAAACCCTGATCGGCGGGGTGGACCGCCTGGGCGCCGACGGCGTGGCCGACTGGAAGGCGCGGCTCGATCGTCTGGGGGCGGCCGCCGAATAGTCCTGCGGCGCGCTTGACCTGCCTCAAGGCGGGGCGTGGTGTATCGGCGGAGACTGGCCGCATGTCCCACACTTCCATTCGTGTCCTGGTTCTTGCGGCGTCCTTGGCGCTGGCGGGTTGCACGGCAATGCTGCCCAGCAGCAGTGCGGTGTCGCCGTCGCGGTTCAACAGCTTTGAAGAGGCCCAGGCGGCCGTTGACAAGACGGTTCCTTACAAAACGACGCTGGACGACCTGAAGGCGTTGGGCCTGGACCCCCACGACAGCGCCAACGTCACGGTGATTCCCTATCCCGAGATCATTGCCCGCCTCGCGCCGTACTCCGGCGTGGCGCTGGATGCGCTTGACCCCGGGGTGCGAGATTGCATCCTGGCGCAGACCCAGTGCAAGGCCTATGTGTACCGCTTCGGACGCACGGATCGCCAGCGTGACGGCAACTTTTTCCTCGATTTTCTCAACATCAGACGCCACACCCAGATCAGTGGCTGGCGCTTCGAAGGCCTGGTGGTGGTGCGCGACGGCGTCGTGCTGTTCCGCAACACCGCCGGCGAGCCCAGGCTCGATGCCACCGAGCGCAACACCAACCCGCTGGGTCCGTTCCAGCGCTATGGCGAAAGCTCCGACATCTTCCTTCGTTGACTCGGCGCTAGCGCGATGACGCCGCGCGCACCTTGTGGACGTCGAGTTCGCTGACTTCTGAGGCTGCGTTGCCCCAAGCGGTGCGCACGTGGCTCAGCACCGCGGCGATGTCCGCGTCGTTCAGCACCAGCACGAACGGCGGCATGCCGAAGGGGCGCGGGTTGCCCGCGGTGGCGGGCGCGAAACCGCCGTGCAGCACGGATTGCACCAGGTTGGTGGTCTGGGCCATCACCACGGCCCGGTTGCCGGCCAGTGCCGGGTAGGCCCCGGGCACGCCCTCGCCGCGCTCGCCGTGGCAGCGCTCGCAGTGGTCCCGGTACAGCTGCGCGCCGCGCCTGCTGCGGGCGGTGGCGGCGCCGGCAGACGTTTCGCGGGCCGGTGAGGCGGGTTGTTCGGCGGCGGACAGAGACTTGAGGTAGACGGCCATGGCCCGCAGGTCGACGTCGTTCAGGTGTTGGGTGGAGCGCAGCACCACCTCGGCCATCGGCCCGCTCGCGTGGCCGCGTCCCGACCACCCGGTTTTCAGCAGCGCGGCGATCTCGGCATCGGGCCAGTCGGCCAGACCCGCCTCGGCGCTGGCGCGCAGCGAGGGCACGTACCAGTTGGGGCCCGCCAGCACGCTGCCGCCGGCCGCGCCCGCCTGGAGCGCGCCCAGCGCGTTTCGCGCGCCATGGCACTCGTCGCAATGGGCGACGCCCTGTGCCAGATAGGCGCCGCGGTTCCATTCGGCACTCTGTGCAGGCTCCGCAGCCTGCTCGCCGGCCCGGAAATACAGCGCCCGCCACACCGCCAGAGCGGCCTGTGTGCCGAAGGGCCAGCGCAGGGCGTGCGCACGGTTGGCCTGGACCACCGGGGGTTGGCTCATCAGCCAGGCGTACAGCGTATCGGCGTCGGCACGGGTGATGCGGGTGGTGCTGGTGTAGGGAAAGGCCGGTGCCAGCAGGCGGCCGTCGCGCGAGCGGCCGTGGTGCAGCGCGTGCCAGAAGTCGTCGGCGCTCCAGGCGCCGATGCCGGTCTGGATGTCCGGCGTCAGGTTGCCGGCGTAGACCGCGCCGAACGGGGTCTCGATCGCCCGTCCCCCCGCCAGCGGCTCTCCGCCGCGGCGGGTGTGGCAGCCCACGCAGTTGCCGACCCGGGCCAGGTAGGCGCCGCGTGCCAGAACCTCGACTGGGCCATCGGTTGCGGCGGCCGACAGGCCGGGCGCCGGCGTGCGCACGCCCAGCCACCACACGGCGGCGGCGAGCGCTCCCAACACCGACATCGCCACGGCCAGCGCTGTGGTGGCGCGCTTCACGGGCGTTCTCCGGCCGCCTGGACCGCAGGGGCGCTGCCGCAGCGCCAGCGTGTCGCACCAGGCGGGGGTGCGGGCATGGTTGCGGTGGGCCCGGAAGGCACCGGCACCGGCTGGGCGGCCAGCCAGGCCGCCACCGCGCTGACGTCGGCCGCGTCCATGCGCCGGGCAATCTGCGCCATGCAGTCGGGCGCGTGCGCGCGCCGCTCCCCCGTCTGCCACGCGCCGAGCTGGGCGTTGAGGTAGTCGCGCGGCAGTCCCAGCAGGCCGGGAATGTCCGGTGCCACACCCGTCAGGCGGACGCCGTGACATTGGATGCAGGCCGGCACGCCGCGCGCCGCATCGCCCTGGCGCGCGAGCACCGCGCCGCGGTGCAGCAGCGCGGGCGGTGCGCTCGCCGGGGGCGGAGCAGGGTAGGGCAGCTCCAGTGCGGCGAAGTGGCGGGCGATGTCCATCAGATAGGCATCGCTGAGCGGATCGACCATGCCGGTCATGAGGCCGTAATGGCGGCGCCCGTCGCGAAAGTTCAGCAGCTGGTGGTAGAGGTAGCCCGCCGGCTTGCCGGCCAGGCGCGGGTAGTAGCCATCGGGCCCGGCGCGGCCCTGCTCGCCATGGCAGGCGGTGCAGGCCAGCAGGCGCTGGGCCATGCTGTCTTCGAATCGGGGGGCGGCCAGCGCCACGCCCACAACGGCGGCGAGGGCCAACAGGCCGGATGCACGGAGTGTTCGCATGGCGGGGATCATGCCAAAACGGCTCGCCCGGACCACCTGAACACGTTTTTTCAATCAGAAAACTGGTCGAACAGGGTCTATTCCAGCGCCCAAAGGCCACGGGTAGCTATTATTTCAGGAGTTTTTTTGACCCGGTTCCCACCCTCGGGGTCGTTGCCGGGCGCCGCCCCGGTGCCACAGCGGCGACAATCCTCACTTCCAGCGCCGCCGGGTTTGCCGCGCGCCCGTCTTTTCTTCTGATTTCGTCCCGCCATGTCCCTGTACCAGGTCCGTCCCGCAGTCGCCCGCGACGCCGCCGCCATTGCCGCCATCCATGTCAACACCTGGCAGGAGGCCTACGAGGGCCTGCTGCCCGAAGCCGACCTGAAGAGCATCTCGCTCGACAAGCGGCTCAAGCTCTGGCGCGAGGCGATTCAGTACGGCGATCCGCAGGTGCACGTGGCCGTGGATGGCGATCGCATCGTGGGTTTTGTCGGCTTCGACCGCTCACGCGACCCGAAATCCAAACCCACCACCGGTGAGATCTGGGCGATCTACGTCGGTCCCGGCGACTGGGACCAGGGCGCCGGTCTGGCCTTGTGGGATTCGGCCCGCGAGGGGCTGGCGGACGAGGGTTGCACCGAGGTCGCGCTGTGGGTGATGCTGAAGAACGAGCGCGCGCTGCGCTTTTTCGAACTGGCCGGCTTCAAGCGCGAGCTCAACACCGCGCGCACCACGCCCATCGGCAGCGTCAAGGTCGAGGAAATCCGCCTGCGGCGCAAGCTGGATTGAAGCCCGCGCGTCCGTTCGTTCCGGTTCCAGCATGAAGCTGCTGCTCGCGCCCATGGAAGGGCTGCTGGACTTCACGCTGCGCGACATCCTCACGCGTGTCGGCGGCGTGGACGGTTGCGTGTCGGAGTTCATCCGCATCACCGACCAGCTGCTGCCACCGCGCGTGTTCACCCGCGTCGTGCCCGAGTTGCGAAACGGCAGCCGCACCCCGGCCGGCGTGCCGGTGCGTCCGCAGCTGCTGGGCTCCGACCCAGCCTGCATGGCCGACAACGCCGCGCTGCTGGCCAGCCTGAACCCGGCCGGCATCGACCTGAACTTCGGCTGTCCGGCCAAGACCGTGAACCGCCACCGTGGCGGCGCCGTGCTGCTGGACGAGCCCGAACTGGTGGGCCGTATCGTGTCCGCGGTGCGCCGCGCCGTGCCGGCATCGGTCCCGGTGTCGGCCAAGATGCGCCTGGGCAACCGCTGCGACGGCCCGGCGCTCGATTGCGCCCGCGCCATCGATGAAGCCGGCGCCGACGCGCTGGTGGTGCATGCGCGCACGCGGGTGCAGGGCTACCGCCCGCCGGCCCATTGGGAGCGGGTGGCCGAGGTGCGCCAGGCGGTGCGCCTGCCGGTGATCGCCAACGGCGAAATCTGGTCGGTGCAGGATGCGCACCGCTGCCGCGACGTCACCGGCTGCGACACGCTGATGATCGGGCGCGGTCTGGTGCAAGACCCCGGCCTGGCCTTGGCCATCGCCGCGGCGGACGCCGCCGCGCGGGGCGAGGCCGGCCGCGCCGACGGCATTCTCTGGGACGATGTGCTGCCACTGATCGACGACTTCTGGCGCCAGATCGCGACGCGGGTGGAGCCACGCCACCGCAGCGGTCGCCTCAAACAGTGGCTCAACTACCTGCGGGGACACTTCCCCGAGGCCCAGCAGGCGTTTGACCAACTGCGTCTGAGCAACGACCCGGCCGTCGCGACGCGCTGGCTGGCGGCGCAGCGGACCGGGGACCGGGTTATCGCGCGCTGACGGGCTCCCGGGGCCGCTGCCGGGTCGCCGAAAGGCCGATTTTGAGAACCATTTCGGCCTGAACCCAGCACCGGTCGGCCACGGGCAGCTATGATCAATGTAGCTATTGTCAGAGGTAGGCGAGCGCCGTGTCCAGCGACGGAATGCCCCAAGCCAGGCTCGGCGCGCCGAAGCTGAAGGCCGAGGCGCCGATGCCCGTCACGCCCACCAGCGTGATCTCCACGTTGACGCTGCCGCCGCCCACCGCGTGCACGCCCGCCGCAAAGGCGATCCGGGTGTCGGCGCCGACCGTGGTGAGGATCAGGTCGTCCAGCGCCATCGTGTTGTTGCCGGCGTCACGCAGCTGGCTGAGGTCGATGCGGTCCTTGCCCACTTCGAAGTCGAGCACGGTTGCCGAGAATGCGAGCGCGCCACGGCTGCCGACCAGCGTGATCAGGTCGGCCGCGCCATCCTTGCCGCTCGCCGATCCGCCGCGGATGTCCATCGCCGTGCCGTCGTTGTGGGCCAGCGCGATGCGGTCGTTGCCGGTGCCGCCCACGTACAGCTCGCGCAGGCCGGCGACGCCCTGGCTGCCCAGCAGCAGGTCGTTGCCTTTGCCCCCGTCGAGGCGGTCCACGCCGGCACCGCCCACCAGCAGGTCGTTGCCGCTGCCGCCCCCGAGCACGTCGTTGGACGCACCGCCGATCAGCCGGTCATCGCCGGATGCGCCATCGACGACCACATTGCCCAGCACGGTGATGCCGCGCAGATCGATGGTGTCGGCGCTCCAGTCGCCCACCAGGCGCGTGGTGCCGGTGGCGGCACTGGCGTCGATCACCTCGATGCCGCTGGCGGCACTGAAGCTGCGCAGGCCGATGTCCACATCGCTGCCCTGGGCCACGATGCGGTCGGTGCCGGCAGCGCCGGTGTCGGCGTAGGTGTCGAAGCCGGCAAAGCTGCTCCAGCCACCGGCCTGGTTGCCCGAGACGAGGTAGGTGTCGCTGCCCTCGCCGCCGTCCATCGTGTCGTCGCCGCCGCCGCCGCGCAGCGTGTTGTCCGCGTCGTTGCCGAACAGGCTGTCGTTGCCGTGGTAGCCATCGACGACCACATTGCCCAGCACGGTGATGCCGCGCAGATCGATGGTGTCGGCCGGCAAAGCTGCTCCAGCCACCGGCCTGGTTGCCCGAGACGAGGTAGGTGTCGGCACCGTTGCCGCCGTCCATCGTGTCGTCACCGCCCTCGCCGAGGATCAGGTCGTTGCCATCGCCGCCCAGCACCGAATCGTCGCCGTAGCCGGCATTGACCAGGTCGTCGCCGGCGCCGGCCAGAACGGTGTCGTCGTTCCACTGGCCGACGATCTGGTCGGCACCATCGGTTCCGCTCAGCAGGGAAGCCGCGTCGGCGCCGATGACCAGGGTGGATCCCTTGATGAAGTAGTTGAGCCAAGCCGCCACGTCCGACAGGCAGGCGTTGGCGTCGCCGTCTTCGTTGAGGAAGCGTCCGTCCCGGATTTCGAATCCGAAGTGGTAGATGCCGTCGGCGACGGTGTTCACCAGGTTCTGGCCGAAGTAGTTGGTGTTGGCGCCATCGTTCTGCACCAGGTGGTAGCCGGTTTCGGCGCCGTCTTCGTCGTCGCCGTGCAGTTCGATGAAGCGGGCCAGCCGTGCAGGATCGGAGCGCAGCCAGGCATTGATTGCCTCCAGGTCGCTGGCGGTGATCCAGCCGTCGGCCATGGAACCCGTTGCGGCGATGCCCTCCAGGATCAGCGTGTTCAGGGCATTGGCGGCGTTGGCGCCGCCGTCGATGTCGGACGCGGGCGTGTTGCGGCTCAGGCCCGTGTCGACCTTGATGGTGTCGACAATGCGGTCCAGCCCGGTCCCGGTGCCGGACGCATCGGCCAGGAAGTAGTTCAGCCAGCTGGCCACGTCGTTCACCGTCGCATTGGCGTTGCCATCCTCGTTGCGGAAGCGGCTGTCCACGATCTCGAAACCGATGTGGTAGATGCCGTCGGCCACGGTGTTGACCAGGTTCTTGCCAAAGAAGGCCGTCGTCGCACCGTCGTTCTGGACCTTGTGATAGCCGGTCTCGGCAATCCTTGAATCGTCACCGTGCAGTTCGATGAACCGGGCCAGCCGCGCGGCGTCGCCGCGGATCCAGGCATTGACGGCGATCACATCGGCGGCCGAGACACGCCCGTCGCTCAGACCGTCGGTGGCGGCCAGACCGTCGAGGATCAGCTGGTTCAGGCTGTTGGCGCTGTCGGCGCCAGCGGCAATGTCCACCTCGGGCGTGTTCTTCGGCAGGCCGGCGTCGGCCATGATGGCGTTGGTGATGCGGTCCAGCCCGCTGCCGGTGCGCGAATGGTCGGTGTAGAACTGGGTCAGCCAGGCGGCCACCTGGTCGACGGTGGCGTTGGCGTCGCCGTCCTCGTTCAGAAATCGGTTGTCCCGGATCTCGAAGCCCAGGTGGTAGATGCCGTCGGCCACGGTGTCGATCAGCGCCTGGCCGCGGTATTTGAGGTTGCCGCCGTCGTTCTGGACGAGGTGAAAGCCGGTCTCTTCGCCGTTTTCGTCGTCACCGTGCAGCGAGGTCCACTCGGCGAGCCGGTTGGCGCGGATCCAGGTGTTCATCGCGACCACTTCGGCCGCAGTGAAGACGCCGTCGCTGGCCGCGCCCGTGGCGGCGGTGGCCATCAGGATGATCTGGTTCATCGCGTTGGCGGCTACCGCACCCCCTTGCAGATCGGTCGCGGTGTTGGCACCGGCGAGACCGGTGTCGAGAAACACCGCGTCGACCAGCTGGTCGAGCCCGGTACCGGTGCTGCCGGGCTGCGGCGTTGAATTGATGGAATAGCGGCCGGCGCGATTGGATGACATGGTGGAAGCCCCCTGGATGGTGTAACGGCGGGGCGTGCCAATAACCCACCCCCAAGTCCTGAAAAGACCCGCAGGCATGCTAGGTTTGCCGCGGGCCCGACCCGTAATCAGGCGTCAGCGCGTGTAAACAGACGAAACCGGCCGCGGGCGCGGCGGGCGGCTGCCACAGCCCCTTTGCGGACAGGTCGGGCAGGTGCGCAGTGGCCCGGGCGCTGGTACGCGCCCTGATCCAGTGGCTTACAAACGGCTACACTTGGTACAGTTTGTTCGGGGGGCGCTCAGCCGGCTTGGGCCCGTCGCAGTTCACGCTTGAGCAGCTTGCCGCTGGGGTTTTTGGGCAGGCTGTCGGCAAACACCACGCGCTTGGGGGCTTTGAAGCCGGCCATGTGGGTGTTGCAGTGGGCGATGACCTCGTCCTCGGTCAGGGTCTGGCCGGCCTTCACCACAATCACTGCGGTCACGGCCTCCACCCACTTCGGGTCCGGCAGGCCGATCACCGCCACCTCGCTGACCTGCGGCAGGCGGTAGATCATCTCTTCGACCTCGCGGCTGGCCACATTTTCTCCGCCGGTCTTGATCATGTCCTTCTTGCGGTCGGCCACGCTGATGTAGCCTTCGGCGTCGATGGTGGCCAGGTCGCCGCTGTGGAACCAGTCGCCGCTGAACGCGGCGGCGGTTTTTTCGGGGTCGTTGAAATAGCCCAGCATCAGGTGCGGCGAGCGGTGCACGATCTCGCCCACCTCGCCCGGCGCCACGTCGCGCATCTCGTCGTCGACCACGCGCGTTTCCACGTTGATCACCGCCTTGCCGCAGGACCCGGGCTTTCGCAGCTGGTCCTGCGGACCGAGCATGGTGGCCAGCGGCGCGATCTCGGTTTGCCCGTACAGATTCCACAACCGCACCTTCGGCAGCCGCGCAGCCAGCTCCTGCAGCACCGCCACCGGCATGATCGACGCGCCGTAGTAGCCCTTGGCCAGGGCCGACAGGTCGGTCTGGTCGAACAAGGGCGAGCGCAGCATCGCGATCCAGACCGTGGGCGGTGCGAAAAAGCTGGTGATGCGGTGGCGACTCATCAGCGCCAGCAAGTGGTCTGGCACCGGTTTGCCGGTGATGACGTTGGTCGAACCGATGTAGATCGCCGGCCCGAAAAACACGTCCAACTGCGCACAGTGGTACAGCGGCAGGGCGTGCAAGGCCAGGTCGGCTTCGGCGATCTCTGCGTTGATGACACAGCTCACGTACTGCCACAGCACCGCGTCGTGCGTCAGCATGGCACCTTTGGGCATGGATTCGGTACCGCTGGTGTAGACGATCTGGGCCAGATCGGTGCTACTCAGGGTGACGTCGGGCAGGGGGTCGGTACAGGCGGCCAGGTCGTCGAAACGGGCCATGCCGGGGGGCGGTTCGCTGGGGTCCTCCGAGGGAAGCCAGACGAAATCCTGCACGGCGGTGTCGAGTGCGGCCGCGGTGCGCGCCAACTCGGCCAGGCCGCTGTCGGTGGCCAGGGTGCGGGCGCCGGCGTGGCGCAGGATGTAGGCCACCTCGTCGGCCTTGAGCATGAAGTTGATCGGCACCAGCACCGCGCCCAGCCGGGCCAGCGCAAAACGAAGCGCGGCAAACCCGTGCGAGTTGCGCGCCAGCACCGCCACGCGGTCGCCCTGGCGCACGCCGCGTGCGGCCAGCCCGGCCGCCAGACGCGCGACCAGGGCGTCGAACTCGGCATAGCTCCAAGTGGTGTCGCCACAGACGATGGCGGTCTTCGCGGGCAGACGCAGCGCGGTGCGGCGCAGGGCGTCCGCGATGGTCTGGCGGCGGATCGAGGGGTGCATATTGTCTCCTTTGTTTGTCGGGTGCCGAGCGCGCCTTTATAACCCGGGACCACCGAGCCGTTTCGACGTCTTTCGGTGGCGCGGATGTCTCGAAATGAGACGGTTTCAGGTGCAATTTGTAACCAATTGAAGCCTGGTTCGGAGGCCTGGCGCCATTAAACTGGTTGGCAAGTTTGAACCGGTCATGGCTGCGTATTCTTCTGTACTTCAGCGCTGTTTTGAGGAAGCTGCTTCGTCGTCTGCACGAGGACTCCAGCGCGGCATCGACGAGGCCATTGCCGGCCTCCAGGCCGAGGAGGCGGCGACGCTCAAGATGGCCTCGCGTGATCGGTTGGCGCTCGCCTGGAACAGCCTGCTCAAGCAGCGAGCCAATTTGCCCCAGGCCTATGCGAACCAGTTGCGCGTTGCCTTCAGCGCAGCCGCGGCCGGCGAGCCGGTCGATGCAGTGCCCAGTCCGTCACAGTTTGCGGCGCTCGGCTCAGGTCTGTCGGGTTTCGGCGGACTGACGCTGGTCGACGATGACCAGATCATGCAGACCATCGAGTTCACCCGCTTGTCGCAACAGTTGCGCCTGCAGGTGGATGAGCAGATCGCTGATCTTGATGCCTTGGTTTGCGCGGCTCTAGGCCTGCCCCGGGTGCAGCCGGAAATGAATCCACTGCGACCGGAGGTGTTCGCGGGCGCGTTGCGTGACCTATTGAGTCAGGCGCCAGCTGAATCCGAAACCCGTGCGCGCTGGTTGAAAGCACTCGCCGCTCCGCTGGGACGAGAACTGAATGCCACCTACGAGTCCGTGATTGCGACACTGAATGCAGCGAGTGTGCAGGCAGTCAGTTATCGATGGGTGGGTACACCAGGCGACAGCCGGGCACCGCGTGCTGCCGCCGGAACCGCCCGCGGCCGCGATCCAATCGATGGCCTTGCCGGATTCGGATCAGGCCAGAGGGGAGGAGGCGAAGGCAGGATGGGCGGCCGGGCTTATGACGCTGTTGGAAACGGTTCGAATGGCGACTGGCAGGGCGATTCGTCTCATCCAGCGTCCATCGATCCGATGGCTGGGGCTTTCAGCGACGATGTCAGTGACCAAACGCCGCTGGCGGTCAATCCCAGCCTTTATGAGGGCTTTCTGGTCCATGGCGTTGACCATGATGACCGACTCTCCGAGTCGTATTACACCCGCATCGAACACGAATTGACCCAGCTGCGGGCGCAGATCAAGGCCATGCCGGCGGGCCCGGCCCCGTCTCGTGACCCAAGGCGCCAGGTGGACGGGCACAGCCCGTTGAGTCCGGAGGTCTGGGGCACCTACGCCCAGTCCGCCGCCCGCCGTCTGGTCGGCGCCGAACTGAAGAAAGAAGCCACCCACGTCGGCCAGGTGCTGGGCCTGGAGGTGGTGCGCAAGCTGGTGAACCAGGTGGCTCAGGACCCACGGTTGCTGGTACCCGTGCGCGAAGCCATCGTGGCGCTGGAGCCCTCGCTCTTGCGGCTGGCCATGGTGGATCCCCGGTTCTTCAGCGACGAGACCCATCCTGGCCGGCGCCTCATGGAGCGTGTGGCGCAACGCAGCTTCAAGTACGAAGACGCGGAAAACTCCGATTTCCAGGCGTTCTTCGAACGGGTCCGAAAGACCTTCAACCAGCTCAATGCCGTCAAGGTCGACAGTGCCCAGCCCTTCAACAGCGCCCTGGGCGTGCTGGAGGAAGACTGGAACCAGCGCGATGCCGACGAGGAGGCCCGTCAGCAGGAACTGCTGCAAAGCCTGCGCTTTGCCGAAGAGCGGCAGGCCCTGGCCGACCAGATCGCCTACGACATGAGTTCGCGGCCCGACCTGGACAAGGTCCCCGGACCAGTGCTCGACTTCCTGTACGGACCCTGGTCACTGGCGATGGCGCATGCAAAACTGCTGGACCAGGATCGCCAGATCGACCCGCGGGGCTTCGGCCTCGTGGTCTCCGACCTGGTCTGGAGCGTCAAGCGCGATTTCACCTTGCGCCAGCCGGCCAAGCTGATGGACATGATTCCCGGCATGCTGCGCAAGATCAACAGCGGGCTCGACCTGATCGGACTGGACCGTGCTTCGCGCGAAGCCTTCATGGACGTGCTGATGCGCCTGCACGGCCCGGTGCTGCGCTTGCGCCGGCTGAAATCGGAGCGCGATGCGCAGGAGTCGGGTGCGATGCCACTGGAGCCCGATCTGGCGCCGGCCAGTCCGGAGCAACGCGTGCCCAAGGCCGCCGCCCAACCCTGGCTGGCGCCCACCCAGCGGGCCGATGCCGGGTTCGAGGAAGCGGCGCCCTCGGGCCCTGCGGAACTGGAAGCGGGCGCAGACGCCGATCACGGGCAGGACGACGAAGCGGCCGAGTCGGGCGCCGTGCCGCTGGGACCGGCCAACGGCGATGGTACGGAAACCCACGAAGAGCTCATCGAAGCGGTGCTCGATGGCCTGACCACCGGTTGCTGGGTCGACCTGAATTCGCACAAGCGCTGGTTGCGCGCCCAACTGATCTGGGCCAGCAACCGTGGCACGCTGTTCATGTTCGTCAGCCGTGGCGGGCGGGCTCATTCGATGACCCGGCGCAGTTGCGCACGCCTGGTCGAGCGGCAGCGGCTGCGGCCGGTGGGCGCGCACGGCGTGGTCGCGCATGCGCTCGAGGTGCTGAAGGAAGAAGCCAAGGCGAAAGCGGCGGCGCAGGGCGAGGGCTGAAGCGAGGGGCGCCTGCGCCGGGGCGACCGGCACCGCGCCGATCGCCGTTCGAAGGCTTACTTCACCAGCCGTCCCTGGCTGTTGATCACGGTCAGCTCGACGAATCGGGACGCGCTGGTTCCGCCCTTGCCGAAGCTCACCTCCATGCCCCCGAGGTCCAGGCTCCTGGTGCCTTGCAGCGATGCGATCAGCGATTCGCGGGTCAGGTTCTTCCCGGCACGGCGCAAGCCTTCGGCCACCACCTTGGCGTTGATGTAACCCTCCAGGCTCAGGTGGGAGAACTCGGTGGCCCCGGCGGCCTTCATCGCCTGCTGGTACTCGCGCACCAGCGGCATCGTGCTGTTGCTCGGGAACGGCACCACCTGGCTGATGGCCACGCCGGTGCCGTCGGCGCCCAGGGTCTTGAGGTTGCCAGCCGTGGCCAGCACCGACAGCGCGTACATCTGCAACCCCTTGCGCGACTGGTTGACGCTCTTGATCACTTCAATGGTCGGCTTGCCGGCCAGGCCCAGCACCAGCGCGTCCGGCTGCGCGCCCAGCAGCGTCGTGGTCGCGGACGCGGCATCGCTGGCGTTGTTTTCCACCGAGACCGCGGCCACCGGCTTGAGTTTGCGCTGCTCCAGCGCGGCGGTAGCGGCGAGCAGCACCTCCTTGCCGAAGTTGTTGTTCTGGTAGGCGATGCCGATCCGCTTGAAGCCGATGGTGGTCAGGTGCTGGATCAGCTTGTCGGCCTCGTCGGCGTAGCTGGCGCGCAGGTTGAACACACCCACGAACTCGGGCTTGCGGATCGACGGCGCGCCGGTGTAGGGCATCAGCACCGGCATGCCGGCTTTCAGCGCGACTGGAATCAAGGCCTCGTTGTTGGGCGTGCCGAAGGTGCCGAACAGCGCGAAGGTGTCGCCGCCCGCGATGAAGGCTTCCACGTTCTCCAGCGTCTTCTTGCTGTCGTAGGCGTCGTCCTTCGAATTGAGCACGATCTTGCGGCCGTTGACGCCGCCGCGCGCATTGAGCGCGTCGAAATAGGCCTTGGAGCCCTTGAGCACTTCCTGGCCCAGGTCGCCCAGTGGACCGCTGAGCGTGGTGCTCTGGCCGAGCACGATGGTGTCGTTGGTGACGCCCGGTTCGGCCAGGGCCGGCGCACCGGCCAGCAGGGCGGTGGCGAGACCGAGCACCGTGGCGCGCAGAAATCCGGGGAGTTTGGGGAGGTTCATGGTCACTTCCGGTTGGTTGGTTGGACGATGACGATTGCAGGCGTCTGGACTGACGGCGGTCTGACAGACCGCCCCGGCAATAACCCGCGTCTTTGATGCCGGGACGACAATCTTAGGCGCCTTGGGGCCGGATGTGTCAGGTATTTGGCGCACGCCGGAACACCAGCAGCAGGTTGTTGGCCGGCATGGCGATGCGCCGGTGCAGCCGCAGGCCGGCCGCGTGGGCCTGCGCCTGCACCGCATCCAGTTGCCGCAGGCCCCAGGCCGGGTCCTGCTCGCGCAGGCTGGCGTCAAACGCCCGGTTGCCGGGCGAGGTGGGCACATCGGCCTCCAGGAACGGGCCGTAGACCAGCAACTGCCCATCGTCCGCCAGGTGGCGCGCCGCGCCCTGCATCAGCCCCGCGCAGGTGGCCCAGGGGGCGATGTGCAGCATGTTGGCGCAGAACAGCGCGTCGAACGGGGCATCGAACGCCGGCCCGTCGGAGGGCCATAACGGCGCCAGCACGTCCAGCACCACCGGCGCGCGCACGTTGGCCACGCCGGCCTGGGCGCACCAGGCGGCGATCGACTCAAAGCCGTCGGCCTGCCGGTCGCTGGGCTGCCACTGCCAATGGGGCAAACCGGCCGCCATCCAGGCCGCGTGCTGCCCGGTGCCGCTGGCGATCTCCAGCGCCACGCCCTTTGCGGGCAGCACCTGGCGCAGCGCCTCCAGGATGGGCTGGCGGTTGCGCTCGGCGGCGGCGCTGAAGCGTGCCCCTGGCGGTGCCGGATCGGGCGAAACGGGCGCGTTGGGGGCCGTCATGGGCACCATTCCAGCGTCAATGGGTCATTCTTCGCTATCAAAATCATGGTGATTGGGCGGCGGATCGTTGGTGCCGATCATGACACGCCCGCGCAGCGCGCGCCGGACCCGTCCCGCTTTGGGTTCACAATCGGGCACGCCGCACACGCGGCCCCCGCAACCCAACCGAAAGACCGACCCCGATGGCCATCCAGTGGTTTCCCGGCCACATGCACCTCACGCGCAAGGCGATTGCCGAGCGCATCAAGGACATCGACGCGGTGATCGAACTGCTCGACGCGCGCCTGCCCGGCTCCAGCGCCAACCCGCTGCTGGCCGAGCTGACCGCCGGCCGGCCCTCGCTGAAGGTGCTGAACAAGCAGGACGTGGCCGACCCTGAGGCCACCGCCGCCTGGCTGGCCCACTACAACGGCCTGCCCGGCACCCGCGCCATCGCGCTGGACGCCAGCGTGGCCGCGCCCGCGCGCGCGCTCATCGACGCCTGCCACGCGCTGGCGCCCCACCGCGGCGGGCTGGCCAAGCCCATGCGCGTGCTGATCTGCGGCGTGCCCAACGTCGGCAAGTCCACCCTCATCAACACGCTCACCGGCCGCAAGGCCGCCAAGACCGGCGACGAGGCCGGCATCACCAAGGCCGAGCAGCGCATCACCCTGGCCGACGACTTCTACCTCTACGACACGCCCGGCATGCTGTGGCCGCGCATCACGGTGGCGCAAAGTGGCTACTTCCTGGCCGCCAGCGGCGCCGTGGGGCGCAACGCCTACGACGACGAAGAGGTGGCGCTGGAGCTGCTGGCCACCCTCAAGCGGCGCTACCCCGCGCTGCTGGAGGCGCGTTTTCGGCTTTCGGGCGTGGCCGCCATGGCCGACGAAGACCTGCTGGCCGAAGTCGGCCGCCAGCGCGGTGCGCTGCAGGGGCGCGGGCGCGTCAACCTGCAAAAGGCTGCCGAGATCGTGATGCACGAGTTCCGCAGCGCCACCCTGGGCCGCATCACGCTGGAGATGCCCGACGAATTCGCCGCCTGGGTGGCTGAGGCCGAGCAGCGCGAAGCCGAACGCGCCGCGAAGAAGGAAGCCCGCGCGCGGGAGCGCAAGGGGCAGCGCATGGCCGTCACGCCGCGACAGCCTGACCCCAGTAATTGAACGTCATCACCCGCGGCCCGGGCAGGTAGCGGGTCTGCAGGTCGGGGCAGGAAAAGCCGCCGGCCTGCAGCAGGGCGGGGATGTCGCGGTTCAGGTGGCAGCCGCCGGCCAGGGGGCCCCACAGGGGTTGCAGGCGGTCTTGCCAGCGGGCCACGCCGGCATCGGGCGCGCGGCCGTGTTCGCAGAACAGCAGGCGCCCGCCGGGCACCAGCACGCGGCGCATCTCGCGCAGGGCGGCCACCGGGTCGGGGATGGTGCACAGGGTGTAGGTCACCACCACGGTGTCGAAGCTGGCGTCGGGCCGCGGGATCTGCTCGGCAGACAGGCCCACCAGCTCCACCGGCAGGCCGGCGGCCGCGATGCGGCGCTGCGCGCGCGGGTGCAGGGCCAGGGCCGGGTCCAGGCCGGTGATGCGGCTCACGCGCGCGGGGTCGTACCAGGGCATGTTGAGCCCGGTGCCGATGCCCACCTCCAGCACGCGGCCCTGCGCCAGCGGCACCACCTGGCGGCGCTGGCGCGTCACCGCGCGCTGGCCGCAGGCGATCTCCAGCGCCCAGGGCAGGATGTGGCGGTCGTACCAGGATGGGGTCATGCGGGCTGCCTGCCGGCGCGGCTGCCCAAATTCCGGGCAGGGTGTTGAAAGGTGTTTGAAATCAAAGACTTGCCGCTCAGATACAGACCTTGCCCCGGCTTATCCACAAGCTTGTCCAGCCCCGGCAGGGACAAGTCCTGGGCGGCCGGCGCCGGCGTTCAGACCTCGCCACCGAAGGTGCGGATCAGGTTGTCGATGTAGGTTTCGACCAGGTGGGTGAATTCGTGGTGGATTACCGGCTCCACCAGCGCGTGCATCAGGTGCGGCAGCGGCACGTGCACCTCGGCGTGGATGTCGAGCTCGACATGGGTGGACTTCTTGTTGTCCTTGATCGTCCACGAGCCGCCCACGAGCGCGTTGCCGATGCCCTCCACCGGCGTCCACTCCACCCGGCCCTTGGCTTTGTTGCTGACGTACTTGCTCGCGTAGACGGTGTGGATGTTGATGTGCTCGGTGCCCACCTTCTCCATGTCCCACTGGTAGACGCCATCGCCCAGGTCTTTGAGCTGGTGCACCTTGGGGAAGTGGCTGACCGAGCGCGGCACGTCGGCCAGCACCGCGAACACCTCGGCGGCCTTGGCCTTGACTTCGAACTCGTAGCCCAGATGGACGGGGACGGTGATGGACATGGGGACTTTCCTTTCTCGCGCGGATGCGGGGATGTGCCGATCATAGAACCGGCTGTCGAGGCCTTTGCGACGGTGCCAGCGCCCCGGTGATGCCCACCGGCCGCCCCAGCGGGTCGAACAGTACGCCGGGGTTGAGCACGGCCTGCGGGTCCAGCTCGCGTTTGGCCGCGGCCAGCACGCGGCGAAACAGCGGGTCGGCCTCGCGCTCGTAGCCGCTTCGGTGGTCGCGCCCCACGGCGTGATGGTGGGTGATGGTGCCGCCGTGGGTGATCACGGCCACGTTGGCGGCGGCCTTGATGTCGCGCCACGCGGCCAGCGCGCTGGCCACGCTGCCGTCGGCGGCGCCGTTGACCGCCAGCGTGAAGTAGGGCGCCGGCCCGTCGGGGTAGACGTGGGTGAAGCGGCACGACAGCAGCGCCTCGTGGCCGGTGGCGCGCTCGATGGCGGCCGACACATCGGCCTTGACGCCGGCGTAGAAGGCGTCAAAGCGGTCCCAGGTGATGGCGGTCTCGAAGGTGTCCATGATCACGCCCAGGCCCACGGCCGGGTCACGCCAGTAGGGCATGCGCAGGAAGGCGTCGCGCCAGGTGCCGGCCGCGCCGGTGCGATGCGAGTCCCCGCCCTCCGGCGCCATCGAGCGCGCGATGGCCTCGGCGTCGAAGGCGCCGCCATGCTCGCGCACCAGCTCCAGCGCGCGCGCCATCCAGGGCTGCAGCGGGTGGTCGGCCGATTCGAAGCCCAGCACGAGCAGCGCGTGGCTGCCGTCGCCGACGCCGGAGAACACCGTCTCCAGCGGGTCCAGCAGGCGGCAATTGGCCGGGTTCAGGCCGGATTGCGACAGCGCGCGCACACAGGCCACGCCTTGGGCGTAGTCATCAAAGCGCACCGAGGCCGAGGCCCGAAAGCGCGGCGCATCCTGCAGCCGCACCCAGGCCTCGGTGATCACGCCCAGCGTGCCCTCCGAGCCCAGCACCAGCCGGTCGGGCGCGGGGCCTGCGCCCGAGCCGGGCAGGCGGCGCGTCTGCAGCACGCCCGAGGGGGTGAGCAGGCGGGTGCTCTCCACGAAGTCGTCGATGTGGGTGTGCTGCATTGCGTAGTGGCCCCCGGCGCGGGTGGCGATCCAGCCGCCAAGCGTGGAGAACTCGAAGCTCTGCGGAAAGTGCCGCAGCGTCAGGCCGTGGGCTTTCAGCTGCGCTTCCAGCTCCGGCCCCAGCGCGCCGGCCTGGATGCGCGCGGCGCGGCTGGTGCGGTCCACCTCCAGCACCCGGTGCAGGCGCTCCAGGTCCATCGACACCGTGGCCGCGTAGCTGGCGCCCACCGCGGGCTCCACGCCGCCGCACACGCTGCTGCCGCCGCCATAGGGCACCACTGCGACGTTGCAACGCGCGGCCCAGTCCAGGATGTCGATCACGGCCTGCTCGTCGTCCGGGAAGGCCACCCAGTCCGGCGGCTCGGGTACCTCGCGTTGCCACATGCGGGCCAGATCCGCGTAGCTCTTGCCGTAGCTGTGGTTGAGCCGGTCCAGCGGCAGGCTGGAGCACATCGCGGCCAGGCTGGGCGGCGGGGTGATCCGCGGCGCGCGCAGCGCAAAGTCCTTCACCCGGGGCGGCGCGGCCTCGCCCTGCACCGCGCCGAGCTGGTCGAGCATGAAGCGCAGGTTGGCCTGTTCGCGCGCATCCAGCGCGGCATCGGCCCGGCCCCAGCCCCAGAAGCGGCGTGGGGGGCGGCGGGACAGGGTTTGGGCGGTCATACGGGTCTCCAGAGGCATGTTTTTCGGATCATTTCCTGCCTATTCCAGCGTCAATCGGCCACGAGCAGCTATCAAAAAAAGAGTGATTCCGCGGTGGTTCGGACGGTTCGGCGCAGCATAGCAGCGGCCCGGCTCAGGCGGTGTGCCGCAGGTGTCGCCGCAGCGCACGCACCGCGTGGTCGGCCGTGGCCAGCGCGCCTTCCTGCCAGCCGTTGAGCGCAGAAAGCCCGTCGCCGGCAAAGAACAGCGGCGGCAGGCCCGCGCGCAGCCGCTGCCAGGCCGGTGCCGCATCGGGCGGCAGCCGCGCCGCGGCCCCCAGCGCGAACGGGATGCGCGACCACTGCACCACCAGCGGCTGCGCCAGCGCCAGCGCCGGGTCGGCGGCGGCCTGGCGCAGCAGCGCCTCGGCCCGGGCGATCTGTGCGGTGCGCGGCGGCGGAAGATCGCGCGCCAGGGCCGTGGCATTGCCGTAGATGGTCACCATGCGCGACGGCGGCGCGCTGTCTGGGGCGGGCCAGAACAGGCGCAGGGCGTTGTCGCCGACCGGAGACTGGGTCGGCCGTCCCGAGGTTTCGAAGGCAATCTTGATCGCGTCGGCCACTTCGACGGCGGGCAGGGCCGCGAGCAGGTCGGCGGGGAGTGCGAGGTCGATCGCCGCCAGGCGGTGCAAGGGCATCGTCAGCAGGGCGAGGTCGGCATCGAGGGTGTGCTCGCGACCGTCCTGGCGGTAGCCGATGCGCACGCCCACCGGCCGGCGCGTGTCGAGCCGCCGGACGAGGAGCGCTTCGCAGCCGGTGCACACCGGCTCGCCCAGCGCAGCGGCCAGCGCGCGCGGCAGTGCGTCCATGCCGCCCGCCGGGTGCAGGCCGAGCGCGGGCTGCGAGGTGTCCACCGGCTCCAGCGCGAGGCCGAATCGGCGGGCCAGCGCCATCACCCGCGCCTGCGCGGGCAGGATGCGCCACGCCCCGGCGTTCAGGCCCTGTCCGGGTGAGAAGGCGCAGGTCTGGGGCTCGCCCCGCGTGTCAGGCACCGCATCGCCGGATCGCAGCGTCCAGTTGCGCCCACCGATGCGGGTGCCGGCTTCGAGCACGGTCACCCGCAGGCCGGTTTCCTGCAGCGCGAGTGCGGCCCACAGGCCGGCCATGCCCGCGCCCAGAACGGCCACGTGCGGCATGCGATGCGAGGCCGCCCGGCACACCGGCACCCCCAGCGTGGCCGCGCCCGCGGCCCAGGTCAACAGGCGGCGTCGGGTGGTGACGGGCGTGGTGGCGGACATAATGATTCCGTGACTGTACGTCGGGCCTTGCGTGCCCTGATCCTCCTGGCGGCCTGCGGGCTTGCCGCCGGCACCGCGCCCGCGGGGCCGCGGCTGGACGCGGTGCGCGCGCAGGGCGAACTGGTGTGCGGCGTGGCCCGCGACGACCCGGGCTTCGCGGTGCAGACGGCCGACGGGCGCTTCGAAGGGCTGGAGCCGGACCTCTGTCGCGCGATCGCCGCGTCGCTGATCGGGGCCCGGCACCGGGTCCGCTGGGTGCCGCTGGAGACGGTGCATCAGTTCCTGGCCGATCCGCACATCGATCTGGTGTTTCACCGCCTGAGCTGGACGCTGACGCGCGAGGCGCCGGGGCAGCTCGAATTCGGGCCGGTGGTGTTCTACGAGGCCGCCGCCAGCGGCGCGCTGGAGCCCCTGGCGCCGCTGCTGCGCAGCGACGATGCCGACTTCGGCCGGGCGGTGCGCTGGACGCTGTTTGCACTGATCGAGGCCTGGCAGCGCGGCCTCGGTCGCATCCAGGCCGCTTCACCCGGCGAACAGCCGGACTGGCCGCCCGCCGACACCGGCGCCGCGCTGGGCCTGGCGCCCGACTGGGCCCGTCAGGCGGTGGCCGAGGCCGGCCACTTGGGCGAGATGCTGGCGCGGCACCGGCTCGCGCTCCGGATCGGTGACGGCCGCGACCCGAACCGCCTGTGGCGCGACGGCGGGCTGTTCCTGGCGCCACCCGTGCGGTAGCTGCCTAGAATCGACGCCATGATGATCGCGGCCCTCATCGTCCATGGCCTGTGCGCCATCTTCCTGCTCGGGGCGCTGAGCCACCAGGCCGCATCGTGCTGGCGCCAGCCCGGAGCCGGTCGCGCGACGACGCTGACGGCCGGCTTCATGGCGGTGCGCGGACCCTTGTACGGGCGCGCGGTGGTGGTGTCGTACGTGCTGACCATGCTGCTCGGCGACGTGGTCTACGGCCCCTACCGGGTGGACGTGAAGACCATGCTGTTCGATCTGCAGCTCTGGCCGTGGAACGGCGTGTTCGAGATCAAGGAGCACCTGGTGGCGCTGGGCTTTTTCCTGCTGCTGCCCTATGCCGCGCTCTGGAGTCATCCACTGGACCCGGCGCTGGCGCGGCCCCGGCGCTGGCTGACCACGGTGCTGGCCCTGGTGGTCTGGTACGCGCTGGTCGCGGGCCATCTGCTGAACAACCTGAAAGGGGTCGGATGGTGAGCGCGACGCAAGGTGCGCAACGCCTGGGCCGATGGGCCGTCGCCGCGCTGGTGGCGGGCGCGGCCTACGTGCTGGCCTATGTGCTGGACGTGACCCTGTTCTACTACTACCCGATGGTGGGCGAGTTCCACCTGCGCCCGCAGGCCGAATCGCTGGGCCCGCGCATCACCTACTACGGCTGGAAGGCCATCGGCCTGCTCGCCGGGCTGGCCACGCTGGCGCTGCCGAAACGCTGGACGGCGCGCGTGCCGCCTGATACGGTCTGGGTCGGCGCATTGCTGCTGATCGCGGTGGTCCTGTGGCACGAATCGCACTGGTTTTTCCGATGAACTTCACACGACGTTTGCTGCTGGCGGCCGGCCTGTCCGCCCTGTTGATCCCCGCCGGCGGGGCTTGGGCCAATGGCACGCCGTTTTTCTTTCCGAACCCGCGCGGCAACGCCAACAACCCCAACGCCCTGGTGTACGCGGGCAACATCAAGGACACCAGCGGGCGCTACGTGGACGATGTGCAGGTGCTGGTGATCGCCACCGACCTGGGCATGACGATTCCGGTGCGCAACGACGCGCCCGGCCACTACCGCACGCCGGACATCCACGCCTGGATCGAGAACCTCGGGGGCAAGGTCAACCCGGAGAAGATCCGCATCGACGTCAACAAGCCCGGTTACGTGCTGGCGCGACCCGTGGCGGTGCCGCGGCGCACCACCGGGGTGTACCCGGTGGACATCGTGCTCAAGCCCGTGGGTGACGTGAAAAAGTGAACGCGGCGGTGGGCGCCGCCAAGGCGCCCGTGGCTCAGGTGCGCATGCGGCGCAGGGCCGGCATCGCCGCGGCGGCCAGCCCCGCCACGCTGGCCAGGCCCACGCCGGCGACCAGGATGGCGTCGGTGGTGCCAGTCGATCGCACCAGGGCGCCGGCGGCGATGCCCGAGGTGGCCGGCACGACCTGCGAAATGATCGAGAAGATGCTCATGATGCGCCCGCGCAGGGCCTCAGGGGCCTGTCCCTGGATGCCGGCGACGATGAAGCTGATGACCAGACCGCCGAGCATGCCGGTCGCGGCCAATGCGGTGGCCGATGTGCCGGCACTGCTCCACTGGCTCAGCGATGCGAAAAACAGGCTCGCGATCGCGGTGCCCGCCAGGATCGCCAGGCCATGGTGCAGAAAGCGGCCCAGCACCAGCGCCGAGACGCCTCCCAGGATCAGCGTGAAGGCCATCAGGCCCAGGTAGGCGCCACGCTGCAGCTCCGACAGACCCAGCACCTCGCGCGCGAGCTTGGGCAGCAGGATCTGCATTGGCCCGGTCATCGAGTAGGCCATGACGGCCGCCAGGATCAGCTGCAACAGCAAGGGGTTGGCGCGCACCGCGCCGAAGCCTTCGGCCAGCTCGGCCAGCACGCCGCGTCCGGGCCGCTGGCTGCTGCAGGTGCGGGTGCCGAGCAGCAGCAGCGACGAGACAACGAACAGACCCATGGCGGTGGCGAACACGGCGGGCCAGCCGGTGCGGCTGCGCACCAGGCCGATCACCACCGGCGCCAGGCCGAAGCCCACCAGCACCTGCAGGTTGAAGACGATGGTGGCGGGTTTGAGCCGCTCGGGGGGCGCGATCTGCCCGAGCGTGGCCAGCCGCGCCGGCCCGAAGAACGACCAGGCCAGGCCGCCCAGGAACGCGGAGCCGAGCGTCGCCGCCACGCGGGTGGTGTCACCGGCGGCGGTGTCCGTCCACCACAGGCCGGCCAGGCACGGCAGGAACAGCGCGTGCGCGCCGTGGATCACGCGGGCGGGCGCGATGCGATCGCACAGCACGCCGGCGAACCAGCCGAACACGATGGAACTGCCGAACGACAGGCCGAAGCCGATGCCCGAGAGCAGGTCGGAGCCGATCTTTTCCTGCAGGTACAGGATGACGGCGTAGTTCACCATGTGCCCGCCGGTGAAGGCCAGCAGGGACGAGAGGTAGAAGGCGGGCATGGCGGGGATCAGCGCGCGGCGCCCGGCGGTGTGATTTCGATCAGGGTCGGCTGGGCGTCCTCGATGTGCCAGCTCGGGAACGACGCGCCGGTCACGTAGACCTGGCCCTTGGGCGAGATCTCCACGTCACGGGTGAAGGTGGCTTTGCGCTGCATCGGGAACACGGTCCAGCCCTGCGACGCGATGTCGTAGCGGTACACCGAGTCGGAATTGGTGCCGTTGATCCACACCTGGTGGCGCTCGCGGTCCACGTTGAGCGAATAGGGCGTGTCGCTGCCCTTCGGCGCGACCGGCAGGTCCAGCACGGTGAACTGACCGGTCTTGGGCGCGTAGCGGGCGACCTGCGATTCGTTGAACGCCACGATCCACAGGTTGCCCTCGCGGTCCGAGCGCAGCCGCCGCGGGCTCTTGAACGGCGTCTTGACCATGGTCACCACGCCGGTCTGCGGATCCACCGAGGCGATCTCGTCGGTGTGCAGGCGCGCGATCCACGCCTTGCCGTCGGGCGTGACGTCGATGCCGTAGGGCAGGGGCACGCCGGTGGAGACGTGGTCAACCTTGACGTAGTTGGCCAGCGGAATGCCCCAGGACAGGAGCTTGAAGATGAAGGGCGTGAGCTTGACCGTGATCCGCTCCATGACGGTGCGGTAGGGCAGCTCGTAGAAGGTGTATTTGCCGCTGGCGCGGTCGAACATGCCGATCTGGTTGGACAGGGCCAGCGTGAACCAGACGCGGTCCTTCGCATCGAAGCGCACCGTGTGCGGGTAGAAACCGTCGTTCATTTCATGGAAGCGGAATGCCTTGGTGACCGGGTCGAACTCGATCAGGCGGCGCTGGTACGACGGCGTGATGAAGATGTGCCGGTCCTTGGGCGATTCGGCCAGCGAGTGCACGCCCTGGAAGGTCTCGTGCTTGGGAAAGTCGTGCAGGCGCCCCGCCAGCAGGCCGCCGAGTTTCTCGCCGGGCAGCGGCGGGATCTTGTAGACGGTGAACTTGCCGGTGGCGGGATCGATTTCATAGATCCGGTCCTGCAGGTTGTCGCCCACATAGACCATGCCGTTGCTGTGCCGCAGCAGGTCGTGCATCTGCGACATCGCGTCGCCGATCGGCATTTCGCGGATCGTGGTGCCGGCCAGGGCGGGCGACCACGGCGTGCCCTTGGGCACCAGCGATGGATTGGCGTTGATCTTTCGCCAGTGCGCCTCCAGCATCGCCGGGATCTTCTGCTGGCCCTCGGTGGACAGTCGCGCGCCGTAGCGCACCATGCGCTTGATGGCCACGTCCCATTCCTCGGCCGAGCGGTCGCGCCGCAGCATGATGCCGCCCTGCTGGTGGCAGAAGTTGCACTGGAGCATGAACTCCTTCTTGAGGTTGGCGTCGCCGAAATCGATGGTGGACGACCAGGCGTTGGCCGGTTGTTGCGCGGCCAGCGCCGCCGGGTCGGTCTCGGGTTTCATCACGAGCGGCTTGTCCAGCGCGTCCGAGGCCACGGTCAGGTCCTGGTAGCCGGGCCGGCGCAGGCGGATCTTCCAGGCGTGGTCGGCCGGCGGGATGTCGGTCTGGCCGGCTGCGTCGGTGAAGCGCGCCAGTTCGATGAAGGCCTGCTGCGGTTTGCCCGAGGCGGGGTAGCCGTTGTCGGAGGTGTCGACCTCGGCGGGTTTGACCGGCTGGCGGCTCACCATCACCGTGGCGATCGGTTTGCCGCCAGGGTCGCGCACGGTGACGGGCACCGCAAGGGCGTTGCCGCCGATCAGGACGGCCAGGGCGAACAGTCGTGCATGCATGGGGAGCTTCCTCTCAACGAATCTGGAATTCGGCGCGCACGCGCCGCTTCATGGTGCCGGCGTAGAAACCGGGGGCAAATTTGCGCACCCACCACGCCAGGCGCGAGGTGCGGTCGGGCAGCAGCAGGCTGCGGCGGTGGGCGATGGCCTCGACGATCCGCCGCGCGATGTCCTCGGGCCGCGATTCGCCGCCGGCGGTGATGCGCGCCGCGGCGGCCGAACCACCCTGGCCCCCGAGCGCCGCGCCGCCGATGCCGGTGGCGATGAACGAGGGGCAGATCAGCGTGACACCCACGCCCTGATCCTCGACCTCGGTGCGCAGCGTGTCGAAGAAGCCGTGCAGCGCATGCTTGCTGGCCGAATAGCCGGTGCGACCCAGCAGCGGGGCGAAACCGGCCACGCTGGAGATCGCCGCCACCACGCCGCGGGTGTCGACGAGGTGCGGCAGCGCCGCGTGGGTCATCTGCAGGGTACCGAAGAAGTTGACCTCCATCACCCGGCGAATCACGGCCGGGTCGGTGTCGGCCAGCAGGCTGCGGTGCGAGATGCCCGCGTTGTTGACCAGCACGTCCAGCGCGCCGAAGCGGGCCACGGTCTGCCGCAGCGCGTCCTCGCACAACGCCGGATCGGTGAGGTCGCCGGCGATCGCCAGCGCGCCCGTGGGCAGGCTGGTCACCAGCGCTTCGAGCCGCTCGCGGTCACGGTCCATCGCGGCGATGCGCGCGCCCTGCGCGGCAAAGACATGGCACAGGGCGGTGCCGAGCCCGCCGGCCGCACCGGTGACGAGGACGACCTTGTCGGCGAAGCGCTGCGGGCTCATGGCTGGCGTTGCTGGCGCGAGGCGCGGTACAGGTCGAACACCTGGGCCGAGCTCAGCCTGGGCGTGTAGCCGAACTCGTTTTTCAGCCGGGTGTTCAGCAGCACCGGTCGGTAGCGCAGAAAGTCCAGCTGCTCGGGGCCGTATTGGGTCAGGTTCAGCTTCTTGAGCACCCACAGGGCGGTCTTCAGCAGGCCGGCCGGCAGCACCCGGCACGACTTGCCCAGGCGCCCGGCGATCTCGAAGATGGTCAGCTTGCCGTCGCCGGCGACGTTGAAGATGCCGGTGGCGCGCGAGTCGATGCCGTGCAGGATGGCGCCCACGACGTCCTGGTCGTGGATGAACACGAAGGGGCTGTCGGAGCCGGCGATGGCCAGGATCTTCGGCTTCTCGAACAGGTCGGTGATCTGGTTGCGCACCGTCGGGCCCAGGATGGTGCCGATGCGAAAGACGATCTGCTCCAGCTCGGGGTGGCTGGCGCGGTAGTCGGCCAGCATTTCCTCGACCAGGCGCTTGTGGCACGAGTAGGCGAAGACATCGTTGCCGCGCACCGGATCGTCCTCGGTCAGCCATTCGGGGTTGTCCGCGTGGTAACCGTAGGCGGCGCCGCTGGAGGAGACGATGAGGCGCCGCACCCCGTGCGACACGCAGGCCTGCAACAGGTTGCGCGTGCCGTTGACGTCCACGTCGTATTCAAAAGCGCGGTTGCTGTTTTTTCCCGGCGTCACGATCGAGGCCAGGTGAACGACCACGTCGGGCCGGTGGCGGCCGACGACGGCGTCCACCTCGGGCGCCCGGATGTCGGCGATCTCGTAGGTCACGCCGGGCAGCCGCGTGGCGGGTTCGCGCACGTCGAGCGCGATCACGGCGAGGTCGGCGCGGGCGGCCAGTCCGGCCACGGTCTGGCTGCCCAGGTAGCCGGAACTGCCGGTGACGAGTACTTTCTTGGGATTCATGATGGGAAGGGTGTGATCAATGGTGCCGGTGCGCGAATCGCGGGTAGCGGCGCGGGTCGCGCTTGCTCCAGAACAGGGCCAGCGAAAGGCCGGAGACGATGTGCCAGATGCCCCACCAGGCGGTGATGATGGCCATGCCGCCCAGGCCGTCGAACAGGTTGAAGATCAGGATCAGGCCCAAGCCGGAGTTCTGGATGCCCATCTCGAAGGTGACGGCTCGGCGGTCGCGCTCGTTCAGGCCCAGCAACGTGGACAACGAGAAGCCGGTAACCAGCGCCAGACCGTTGTGGATGAAGACCACTACGATCACGAACTGGATGTACTTCATGAAATGCTGGAAGTTGGCTGCAAGCGCGCCGACCACGAACAGGCCGAAGACGACCATGGAAAAGATCTTCATCGGCTTCTGGGCCCGCGCGGCCAGGGCCGGGAACTGGTGGGATACCCACATGCCGACCACCAGCGGAATGCCCAGCAGGATCACGATGTCCTTGAGCATGATCCAGGGGTCGAGCGAAATGGTGCGCATCAGGTCGTGCGTCACGGGGCTCAGGTTGCCCCAGAAATTGAAGTTCAGCGGCGTCATCACGATCGCCAGGGCCGTCGACACCGCGCTGGCGCTCACGGAAAGCGCCGCGTTGCCCTTGGACAGGTGGGTGAGGAAGTTCGATAAATGGCCCGCCGGGCAGGATGAGACCAGGATCATGCCCAGCGCGATGCTCGGGATCGGGTTGATGATCCAGATCAGCACGTAGGTCATCGCCGGGAAGATGATGTGGTGCCCGATCGTGGCCAGCAGCAGGCCCTTGGGCGACTTGAAGGCGGTGCGGAAGTCATCGACCTTCAGGTCCAGCGCGATGCCGAACATCACCAGGCCCAGGATGACGTTCAGGATCGCCAGCGTGGCCGGATTGAAATGCAGTTGGACCTGATCGATGGGCAGCATGCGTGTCTCCTCGTTGTGGTTTCCCGGCCTGTTCCGACCGGGTACGGCGCGATGGTAGGTCCTTGCGCCGGATTCGCCCTTGTCACAGAATCCATTTGATTTGTCAATTCACGCCAATTTTTCAAACTGATGGTGGTGCAAGCCGGAAGCAGTGTCGGAGCGGGCTACGTCGCGGGTTTGCTGGAAGCCGTGGCGCGCGCCGGCATCGACCGTGCAACATTGATGCGCGCGGCGGGGCTCGATCCGCAGGACGAGGAGCCGTCCGCGTCGCGTTTGCCCATGGCCGATGTGATCGCGCTGTTCGAGGCGGCGACCCGACTGACCGGGCGCGACGACATCGGCCTGGAATTCGCGCGCCGCGTGCGACCGGGCACGTTCAACGTGCTGGGTTATGCGCTGATGACCTGTCGCACGCTCGGCGAGGCGATCGAGGTGGCGCCGCATTACCGGCGGCTGGTGTTCGACATCGGCTACAGCGAGATGCGGTTCGTCCAGACCGAACGGCAGGCACGCCTGAGCTGGCACGTCGTATCAAACGCACTGCCCTATTGCCGCAGCCTGGCGGAGTCGCTGATCGCGAGCTGGTACCACTTCGGGCGCTGGATGGCCGGCGTGGATCTGCCACTGGAGGAGGTGCTGTTCCTGCACCCGGCGCCAGGTGATCCGCATCCCTATGAGGATTTTTTCGAATGCCCGGTGCGGTTCGGCGCCGCCGAGAACGCACTGGTGTTTTCGCAGGCCCTGCTCGCGATGCCGCTGGTTCAGGCGGATGAGAACCTTCACCTGGCGATGCGCGCACAGGCGCGCGCAGCCATGGAGAAAGCGTTCAGTCAGACCGATCTGGTGCACCGTTTGCATCAGGCGCTGATCCCGCTGATGCCCAAGTGCGAGGCCACGCTGGAACACGCGGCTTCGGCGCTGGGCCTGTCGGCGCGCACCCTTCAGCGGCGTCTGGGGACGGTTTCATTGGGGTTCCAGTCCGTGCTGGATTCGGCCAGAAAAGACATGGCCGTGATTTATTTGCGCGATCCGGCACTCAGCGTGCTGGATGTGTCGCTGTTGCTGGGGTATGCGGAGCAAAGTTCGTTCACCCGGGCGTTCCGGGGCTGGTTTGCCTGCAGCCCCTCAGCGTGGCGGCGTGATCGCGGGTTGGGCGGTGTTTGAAACGACTGTCTACCCGGGCGCGGTGCGCGGCGTTACATTGGTGAAAAAGACGCGTCGCCACAGGGCGCCCTGGATCAATGGCCGGGCGACAGGTTTGAACTTCCGGGCTCGTGGGCGGTCCACCGATGATGCGATGGAGGAACACTGAAATGAACAAGACCTTGGTTGCGCTGGCCTGCACGGCGGTGCTGGCCGCTCTGTCCCAGGTCGCTCTCGCGGGCCCCGGTGGGGGTGGCGGCGGTGGACGGGGAGGTGGGGGCTACGGTGGTGGGTCTGCCGGCGGAGGCGGCTATGGTGGTGGCTCCTATGGACGCCCGTCGGGTGGCGGGTATGCAGGCGGCGGTTTCGGGAGCGGCTACCATGGCCGACCGGCAACAGGCGCCTACCCCGGAGGCGCCGCCGGTGGCGGGTACTACGGCCGGCCGTCGGGCGGCGGCTATTACGCTCGCCCGCCAGCTGTGGTGCGGCCCCCGATCGCAGGAGCACCCGGGTGGGGGCGTCCACCCGGTTGGGTGCGCCCGCCAGGCTGGGGCTGGGGCCATCCTCCGGGTTGGGGCTGGGGACGTCCGCCGGGCTGGGGCTGGGGGTGGGGTGCTCCACCGGCCTGGGGCTGGGGATGGGGCGTTGGCTGGGGATGGGGTTGGGGCCTCGGATGGGGCTGGTCGTCCCCGTGGGCCTGGGGTTTCCCGTCCACGCCTTCGGCCGTGCTGGTCGAAACCGATGTCACCGCGCAAACCTTCATCGAGCGCGATCCCGAACCCGCGGTCCAATCGGTGCAACCGACGCACTTTTGGTACTACTGCACCGAGCCGGCGGGCTATTACCCTTACGTCCGTCGTTGCACCGTTCCGTGGATGACGGTGGTGCCGCAGATCCCGAGCGATCTGCCGGCCGTGCCCAGGAGCATGCAATGAACCTGACCCTGAAACCGCGTCGCGCGGTGCGTCCCGCCCTGCTGTGGTTGACCGCTGCAGCCGTTCTGACCGGTTGCGCCGTGACGCCAACGACACCCACGGTGATCGTTCTGCCCGGATCGCAAAAAACCCCAAGCCAGTTCCAGACCGACGCGGCGGCCTGCCAGCAACAGGCGCAGAACCTGGTGGCGCCGATGGCGCAGGCCGCCAATAACCAGGCCGCCACCAACGTGGTCGTGGGAACCGCTATCGGTGCCGCGGCTGGCGCGTTGCTGGGACAAGGCTCCTACAACCCCGGCGCGGTGGCCGCCTGGGGTGCGGGCACCGGCATGTTGGTGGGCAGCGCGGCCGCCGGGAGCACTTCACAGGTGTCTTCGTTGACCCTTCAGCAACAGTTCAACATTGCTTACGTGCAATGCATGTACCAGGCCGGGCACCAGGTTCCGGGCCAGCCGGCGGTGCGACGCTCCGCGACCGTCGTGGCACCCCCGCCACCGCCGCCCGGGTACCGCCCGCAGGCGGTGTCGCCGCAGGGATACCCGCCCCCGGTGACAGCACCGCCCTTGTACCCACCCCCCAATACCCCGCCGCCGTCCTATTGGGGGGCGCCACCCGTCTATGGCGCGCCGCCGGTGTATGTCGCGCCAGCGGCGCCGAACTGAACGGGCTTGTGATTCAGGGCCACCCGAGTCTTGATGCAGGGTGGCACTGTTGGCCTCGCCACCGGTGTCGAGCCATCGCGGGGCGGCGTGCCCCTCTGTCGGAGGCACTGCCGCCCGGATGCCGCCGGGTCGTGACGGACCGAAGGCGGGTTTCGCACGGGTCATCACTCCCTGATTGCCTTGGTGCGGAATTCAGTGCACAAGTCTAGGCGTCGAATGCTCGGCGCGGGGCCGCACCCCTGTCAGGATTGACAGGGGTCCGACCCGAAAAGTGCGGGTCCTTGTTGTGAGCGCGCTGCAGTTCTTGCCGATGCGCGCTAGCATCGCGCCCTCAACCACCTCCGGATGAAGGCCCATGACAGCTGAACTCACCCCAGGAACCGACTGGACGGAGCGCGTCGCGGCGGACGAGGCCGAGCGTTTTGCCGGCTACGCCCGTCAGTTCGCGGCCATTCAGGCACGCAAGTCAAGAAAATACGGCACCGGACGGGCCTTGCACCGCAAGCAGATCACGGCGGCCAGCGGCTTCCTGCAGGTACTGGACGATCTCCCCGACTTTGCTCGCCAGGGCCTGTTTGCACAACCGGCCACCTTCGATGTGCGGGTGCGTCTGTCGAACGGGGGATTCGATCGCGCGCCCGACCGCATGCCGGACATTCGCGGTTTTGCCATCCGCGTGCTCGGCGTGGAAGGCGAATCGGCGCTGGGCCTGGGTCCGGCGCACAGCCAGGATTTCACCTTGATCAACCAGGAGGCCTTCGCTTTCCCGAAGAGCGACGAATTCGTGGATTTCGCAGTGGCGGCATCGGCTGGTGGAGGGGCCCTGTTGAAGTTTCTGCTCAAGCGCTACGGGCTGTTCGGTGGGCCGGCGCGTCTGATCAAACTGCTCAAGTCCGTCGGCAAGCCCTTCAGCGGTTTTGCCACCGAAACCCTGTTCAGCGCGGTGCCGATCGCGTGCGGGCCCTATGCGGTGCGGGTGCGGCTGGTGCCGGCCGGGGCCAACGGCGTGGGTACACCGGGCGCCAAGGAAGACTGGAATGTCGACTTCAGCACGCGGCTGGCAAAACACCACCTGCAATGGGATCTGCAACTGCAGCCCTTCGTGAGCGAGGCGCTGACCCCCATTGAAGACGCCTCGGTGAACTGGCCCACCCCTTACACCACAGTCGCCCGCCTGACCCTGCCGCGTCAGGACACCGGCTCCGCGCGCGGCCAGGAACTGGCTGCGGAGGCCGAGGCCGGCGTGTTCGATCCGTGGCAGGCGCTGGCCGAACACCGCCCGCTCGGCGACGTGCAGCGTGCGCGCAAGGTGGTGTATTTCGAGAGCCAGAAAGGGCGCGGCGCGGCCTGAGGGGCGAAAAACCTTGTCTGCTGGCCCGCGGCAAGGGCCCGAGGCCATTTTTCAACGCGATTTTCGCGCATTACCCGCGCCAGACGGCCACAAGCAGCTATCCATTTGATAGCGTTTCTGCGCTGCGCGGGGCACAGCTTTACACGGACGCGTGTCGGTGCGATACCTCGCCCGGACCGGGCTCAGCGCGCCGTGAGCGTGTCCAGGCTGGCCTTGGCCACCATCTCGTCCTGCGAGGCCAGAACACCCGACACACCGATGCCGCCGATGAAGCAGGGAGCGAAGGAAAGAAAAGCGTGTGGGCATCGGCGTCTCCGGTTGGGGTTGAAGGACTGGGGAATACCTGCGCAGGCAGGCGGTTGCCGCATCAGACGATCTTCACGCTCAGGTCGGGTAGACCGTCGATGTGGCACAGAATCACATCGCCGCGCACCACCGGGCCGACGTTCTCCGGGGTGCCGGAGTAGATGATGTCGCCCGGCATCAGCTCAAACGCCTCCGACAGCTTGCTGATCTGTTCGGCCACGCTCCAGATCATCTGGTTCAGGTTGGCGTTCTGCTTGATCTGGCCGTTCACCTTGAGCCAGATCGCACCCTGGGTGAAATGGCCGGTCTGCCCCACGCGGTGCAGCGGGCCGATGGGTGCGCTGTGGTCGAAGCTCTTGCCGATCTCCCAAGGTTTCTTTTCGTCGCCCATCGCGCGTTGCAGGTCGCGCCGGGTCATGTCCAGGCCGAGCGCGTAGGCGTACACATGGTCCAGCGCGCTGGCCTTGGGAATGTTGCGCCCGCCCTTGTTCAGCGCCGCCACCAGCTCCACCTCGTAGTGGTAGTTTTTCGTCAGCGTGGGGTACGGGTGGTCGGCCACGGTGCCGGGCGCCACGTTCTGGATCGCGTCGGTGGGCTTCTGGAAGAAAAACGGCGGTTCGCGGTCGGGGTTGGAGCCCATCTCGATGGCGTGCGCGCGGTAGTTGCGGCCGATGCAGTAGATGCGGCGCACTGGGAACTGCTGGTCGCTGCCCACGATGGGCACGTAGGTGGCGGGCACCTCGAACGGCGTGCGGGTTTCGCGGGCCGCCTGGCCGGGCAGGGCGCAACCGGCCAGGGCGCCCAGGCCCAGCGTGGCGGTGGTCTCGAACAGGGAACGGCGCTGCATGGTGTCTCCGAATCGTGGGTTGAACCTGGGGCCGCGTGGCATGCCACCCGGTCGGTGCACGGTAATCGAATCCGCTCGTCAATGGGGGCCGTCGCGGCGCGAAAAACTGCGGAGTTTCCCTAGTCTGGCGTGTGGTGTCTGGCACGCGGCCGACGCGAAGGCGACTGGGCCGGCGGCGGTTTGCGTTGACACTGCGGCGGTTGGAATCCCTGTCCGCATCAGCCTTGGAGTTGTGCCCATGAACCGTGTCATCGCCCACACCGGCGCCCGTTATCCCATCGTTCAGGCGCCGATGGGCTGGATCGCCCGCAGCACCTTGGCCAGCGCGGTTTCGCGCGCCGGTGGGCTGGGGATCATCGAGACCTCGTCGGGCGAGACCGAGGCCTGCCAGCGGGAAATCCGCGCCATGGTGGCCAGCGGACTGCCCTTCGGCGTCAACCTGCCGATCCGCTTTCTCAAGGACGATGCGATGCTGCGTTTCGTCTGCGAGGCCGGCATTCGCTTCGTCACCACCTCGGCCGGCAGCCCGGCCAAGTTCATCGCACCGTTGAAGGCGGCGGGCATCGTGGTCTACCACGCGGTGCCCACGCTGGAGACGGCGCTGAAGTGTGTCGAAGCCGGCGTGGACGGCCTGGTGGTGGAGGGCGCCGAGGGCGGCGGCTTCAAGAACCCCGAGGAGGTCAGCACCCTGGTGCTGCTGCAGGCGATCCGAGAGCGGGTGGACGTTCCGCTGATCGCCGCAGGCGGCATCGTCGATGGCCGGGGCATGGCGGCGGCGTTTGCGCTGGGGGCCGAAGGCATTCAGATGGGCACCCGCTTCGTAGCCAGCGCCGAAAGCCCGGTGCATGACCACTACAAGGCGGCCATCGTGTCAGCCGGCGTCACCGGCACCTGGATGCTGAACACGAAATCCACACCCTGCATCCGGGCGCTGAAGACCCCCTTCACGCAGACGATTCACGAGGCCGGGCTGATGCCGCCGGACACCTTCACCGGCATCCGTGAGGTGTACTTTGGCGGCGACCTGAATGCGGCGCCGGCGTTGGCCGGGCAGTCGGCAGGGTTGATTCAGAGTGTGGAACCGGTACAGCACATCATCGAGCACACGGTGGCCGAGTTTCACGCCATATCAGCACGCATGGGGACAATGGCCGGCGCCGGGCAGTTCGGTTGAAATGGTCGCCTGCTGCCCTGACCCTTCGGCGGCACGAAGCGCGTGCCCGAAACCGCAGTGACCGGCTTCGCCTGCGACGCGCCAGAATAACGCCATGTGCACCAACTACACCCCCACATCGCGTGACCGCCTGCGGGCTGCGAAGCTGGGCGTGGACCATCTGCCCGAGACCGAGTGGCCGCCCGAGGTCTACCCCGGCTACGAAGCGCCCATCCTGGTGCGCGGCGGTGCGCCCGGGCAGCACGATCTGGCGCCTCGTTGCGTGCTGGCCCGCTTCGGGCTCGTGCCGCGCTGGTGCCGCGATGCGGCCCATGCCCACGAACTGGCGCGCCACACCACCAACGCGCGCAGCGAGACCGCATCGGTGAAACCGAGCTTTCGCGCGCCCTGGCGGGAGCGCCGGTGGGCGTTGGCGCCGATGGAGAGCTTTTTCGAACCCTGCTGGGAAAGCGGCCGTGCCGTGCGCTGGCGGATCGCCGTGGCACAGGCCGACCTGTTCGCGGCAGCGGGCCTGTGGGAGCGGTGGACCGATCCGGTCAACGGCGAACTCACCACCAGCTTCACGCTGCTGACGGTCAATGCCGATGGCCACCCGCTGATGGGCCGCATGCACCGTCCCGGCGACGAGAAACGCATGCCGGTGCTGCTGATGCCCGACGCCTTCGAGGCGTGGCTGCACGCGACACCCGACGGCGCCCACGCGCTGGTGCGCCAGCGTCCGGCGATGACGCTGACCGCCGAGGCAGCCCCGCGGCCCGCCGTGCCGCGCGCACCGCGCCGACCCGAGGAACCGGCCAGGCCGGACGACACCCCCAAGCTTTTCTGACCTTGAGGAGAACCGATGAGCACCGTTGCGCCAACGCCCGACTCCGAGAGCGATCCGCGTGTGAAGACCGTCTTCGACGACATCCGCGCCACGCGCCAGACCGACTTCATCAACAACCTCTGGCGACGCCTGGCCTTCGACCCGCCACTGCTGGAGGCAACCTGGGCCGAAGTCAAGCGCGTGATGGCTACACCGAGCTCGATCGACCCGCTGACCAAGGAGATGCTCTACATCACCGCGTCCATCATCAACGGCTGCAGCTACTGCGTGCATTCGCACACCGCGGCCGCCAAGGCCAAAGGCATGACCGCGCAGCAACACGCCGAGCTGCTGGGCATCGTGGCGCTCGCCGCCAAGACCAACCAGCTCGTCACCGGCCTGCAGGTGCCGGTGGACCCGGTGTTCGACCAGGGTTGAAGCCACGGCGCGAACAGGACCGCTCATGACCGACCCGACCGCCGCAACGCCATCCCCACCTGCCGCGCCCGGCGTAGCCGGCGCCCCGACGGCGTTCGAACTGCTGCCGCGCGACCTTGGCGCCTACCGCCAGGGCAACGTGGGCATCGACTACGTGCACCGCTTCGCGTCCGGGCGGCCCGGGCCACACGTGCTGATCAATGCGCTGACCCACGGCAACGAGTTCTGCGGCATGGTCGCGGCCACGCACCTGCTGGACACCGGCGTGCGCCCGCTGATCGGCACGCTGACGGTCAGCTTTGCGAACGTGGCCGCGTATGAAACCTTCGACCCGGCGCAACCCTTTGAGAGCCGCCAACTGGTGCACAACCTGAACCGGGTCTGGTCTGACGCCTGGCTCGACGGCACCGAGGACAGCCCCGAACTGCGACGTGCGCGCGCGCTGCGGCCGGTGGTGGCGGCGGCCGACCATCTGCTGGACATCCATTCGACCAGCCAGGACGTGGAGCCGTTCTGGGTCTATCCGGCCTTCGCGCGCAACAGCGCGGCGGCCCTGGCCATCGGACGCCCGGCGGTGCACCTGGTGATGCCGGAAGGCCTGGGTTCGGGCACACCCGTGATTCAGCACGCGCATTTCGGCGCGGCCGACGGCCGGGGAGTGGCGCTGGTGGCCGAGTGCGGCCAGCATTTCCGACGCGCCAGTGGTGAGGTGGCGATCGACGTGGCCCGGCGTTTTCTGGCGCACTTCGGCCTGATCGAACCCGACGCGGCCGCGGCCCCGGTGGCGCCGGCGCGCCGATTCGAGTTGCTGCAGACCTATGTGATCAAGACGCCCGAATTCCGCTTTGTGCGGACCTGCATCGGCTTCGAGGTGTTTGCCCGGGGCGAACTGATCGCCACCGACGGCCCCGACGAGATCCGCGCGCCCTGCGACGACTGCACCATCCTCATGCCGGCGCGTGCCGCCATCGTCGGGCGCGAGGGGGTGTACCTGTCGCGCCCCCTGTCCTGAGCGCGCCGGCGCTGCCCATCACACCATCAGAACCTGCCATGCCCCGCCTGCCGCCACTGCCCCCTGAAACCACGCCCGAGTTGAAACCCCATTTCGACTTCTTCCTGGGCACCCTGGGCTTCACGCCCAACAGCGTGCTGACCATGCAGCGCAAACCCCGCCTGGTGCAGGCACTGGCGCAGCTCAATGGCGCGGTGATGGATCCCGCTGGTGAGGTGGACCTGGGCTTTCGCCGCCTGATCGGCCACGTGGTCAGCCAGGTGTCCGGGTGCCGGTACTGCCAGGCCCACACCCTTCTGGGTGCGCACAACTTCGGTGTCAGCGAGGCCAAGCTGGCCGACATCTGGACCTACGCCAGCAGCCCGCACTACAGCCCGCGCGAACGGCTGGCCCTGGACTTCGCCCTCGCGGCGGCGCGCCAGCCCAATGAGGTGACCGACGAACAGTTCGCCGAGCTGCAGCAGCATTGGAGCGACGGCGAGATCACCGAGATCCTGGGCGTGGTGGCGATGTTCGCTTTCCTGAACCGCTGGAACGACACGATGGCCACGCCGCTCGAGGCGCCGGCGGCTGCGGTCGCACAACGGGCGCTGGGTGACCAGGGCTGGACGGCAGGCAAACACGCTCCTTGATCGACGTTTGCGCCCGCATTGCCTCGGCCATCAGTTGCCCACGTTGTCCAGCCAGCGCCTCACCCGCTCGTTGAAGGCTTGGGCCTGGTCGACCATCACCCAGTGACCGCTGCGAAAGCCCTGCGCCTCGCTGCCGGTCTGCGCGCCGATCGTGTGCAACCACTGGGGCGAATGGAACATGAACGGCTTGCGTTTACCGTACAGGTAGAGCACGGGGCAAGCCGGGCGCACGGGCGCGGTGCGCCGAAATCCACCCAGCAACCCGAACCATTGCATCGCGTACGGGTAGTTCATCGGCCAGCCGATTGCGCCAGGGTCGGAGGGGCAGCGCAGGCGGCGCGCCATGGCGCGGGTCATGCGATGCCCCAGCCCGGCATGCACGTGGCCCAGGCCCCAGGCGATCGCCAGCCAGATCTGGTACGAAAAGATCAACCACCGCGCCCTGGCAGTCAATGAACGCGCGAAGTCGGGCGAATTGTGGTCGCCGATGTCCACCGCGATGATGCGTTCCACCCGGGCGGGGTGTCGATGCGCGAATTCGTAGCCGAACACGCAGCCCCAGTCGTGCAGCAACAGCGTGACCGGGTGCGCCGGGCTGACGGCGTCGACAATCGATCGGAAGAGAGTCACCATGGCGGCCAGCGACGTGGGCCGCGGCTGCAGGCTGGCATCGAAGCCGGGCAAAGTGAAACGCACGCAGCGGTACCGGTCTTGCAGTGCGCCCACGGTTCCGTCCCACAAACGATGCGTGTCGGGCCAGCCGTGGATCATCACCACCGTGCGGGGGCCATTGCCCTCGATCTGGACTTCGATGCCGTCAATCGTCAGGGAATGGATTGCCATTTTCGGTGGAGGGGGGAAGACGAGTCCGGTTGTAGCACGGTCGCGAGCGCTGTCTCCAGCCTGTGCCCACAGAACCCGCACGGGCTGGAACGATCCGGTGCCACCTCTACAATGCGCAGCGTTCTGTGTTCGACGCCGCCAGTTGTCGCCGCTCTCAGAATGCTCTTTTACAGCCAACGCCCGTGCTCCGGTCGCAGGTGACGGCCATTTTGCCTTCTATGCAACTCATCAGGAAACCCATCATGCGCAAGTCTCTCCTTTCTGTCGCCGTGGCCGCATCCGTGCTGGCACTGCCCGTGCTCGCCCAGCAGGCCCCCGCCGCCGCCGTCGTGACGTCCAACCAGCCCGGCAAGGTGGCTGTGGCCGAAACGGTCAAGGCCTCGGCTTCGGTGATCGCCATCGACAAGGCCACCCGCAAGGTCACGCTGAAGAATGCCGCCGGCAAGACCTTTGAAGTCACTGCGGGAGCCGACGTCAAGAATTTCGAGCAGGTCAAGGTGGGCGATGAGCTGGTTGTGGAGTTCATTCAGGCTTTGAGCCTGGAGGTCAAGCCGGGCGGCGGCCTGCGCGGAAGCACCGACCAGTCTCAAACGGCCCAGGCCAAGCCGGGTGAGCGCCCGGGTGCGGCCGGCGCCCGCGAGGTCACTGTGACTGCCGACGTGATGGCTGTCGATCCCAAGGCCATGACCATCACCGTCCGCGGCCCCAACGGCCACATGGTGGACCTGAAGGTGAAGAACCCCGATCACTTCAAGGCCGTGAAAGTGGGCGACCAGATCCAGGCGGTCTACGTTGAAGCGATGGCCATCGCTGTGACCCCGGCGCCCAAGAAGCCTGCCAGCAAGTAACGCGGCGTTCTGCAAGGTCCGCTGAACAGCGGCCGCCCGGGAACAAGGGGATGCCCGATGCATCCCTTTTTTTCGGTCGATCGAACTCAGAATGCGCGGCCGAGGAAGAAGTAGAAGCTCTGGTTGCCGTCCTTTGCCCGTCCGTAGCCCACGTAGGCCGGCCCGATGGGCGTGTCGGATCCGATGAACAGGCTACCGGACGTGAGCAGACCCGTCGGCGCGTCCGGCAGCAATGGCACGCCATAGCGACCGAATTCCATCGACACACCACCGTAGGCGCCGTCCAGCAGCGTGCCGCGCATGATGCGGTGGTAGTACATCACGCGACCATAGGTCATGCTGTTGGCGTAGAGCTGGCCGGTCTTGTACCCCGACTGGTTCAGGAAGCCTCCCCACTGGAACCAGCTGTAGGCCGGCAGCGGGTCGTTGCCCAGCTTGCCACCGGCTTTCATGGCCACGTTGAACGTGTGGTCGCCCATCGAATACGCCACAGTGCCATCCACGCTCCAGCGGTTGAAGTTTCGGTCAGCGCCCAACGCCGTGCTGGAGTTGAACAGGTTGCCGCCGACGCGCCAGCCGGAACGCGGGAAGTGCACGTTGTCGAGACGGTCCAGCAACAACGTGGTGTTGATCGCGCCCTGGGCAATGCGCCCGGAATCGGACGCCAGCCATGGCGAGCCGGTCTCCAGCGTGGATTTCAGCGAGCCGCTCAGCAAGCCGACGCGGAGTTCACCGTACTCCTTGAACTGGGTGCCCACCGCCAGGCCGACCTGGCCCGAGTTGACGTTGTAGCTGGCGATGTTGTTCTGACCCTGGAAGAGATAGATCGGGCGGGTCAGGTAGCTGATGCTCGGCGCCACGAAATAGGTGCCCTCGGCATTCAGCGGCTGGTAGAACTCGGTGCCGATGAAGTTGTTGAAACCGAACTGGACCATCGTGCGCCAGGAGGCACCGAGCGAGTTGATCCAGGTCTTTCGGTAGCTGGCCGCGAGGTTGAAGAACGACGACTGGCTGCTGAAGTCGCTGGACAGGCCGAGACCGAAGCGCACGTAGTTCGGTCCCCAGGTCTTCTCGACCGCCTCGATCGCCAGGGTGCGTTTGCCGGGTTCGTCGATCAGGGTGTAGTTGACGTGCTCGAAATCGCCGGTGCCGTAGATGCGGCGCAGATCCTTGTCCAGCACGTCCTGGTTGATCGGTTGGCCCACCGTTGTCTCCATTTCCGCCAGAACGGTCTGCGGATTGACCCGCTTGAGCGGATCGATGCGGATCTCGTCAATCTTGCGCAGGTCAGGCGCCTGCGCGACGGTCTGGCGTTCGCGCAGCGCCGCATAGGCCTGGGGCGACAGCGACAGCTGTTGCAGGCGCGCGGCAACCTTTTCCGCGGCCGGCACACCGAGTTTGGCGATCTGGGGCAACTTGTCGAAATCCGCGGTGGTGTAGTCGCCCAGTTCAGGCGATATCAGCAGGTCGGTGGGTTTGAGCGACGCGATCGACGCCTGGACGTTCTGCTCGGTCAGGATGCTGACCATCTGCCCGGCCACCCCGAAGATGCTGCCCAGCTGGTCGCGCGTGAGCAGCGGCGTGCCGACGTTGACGGCAATGACCACGTCGGCGCCCATCGCACGCGCCACCTGCACAGGCAGGTTCTCGGTGAGCATGCCGTCGACCAGGATCATGCCGCCGAACTCCGCCGGTGCCACGGCGCCAGGCACCGACATGCTGGCCCGCATCACGTTGGCCAGGTCCCCCTCCTTGAACACCACCGCCTTGCCGGTTACCAGATCGGTGGCCACGGCGCGGAACGGGATGGGCAGCTCGTCGAATCGCACATAGCCCTTGACCCTGGACAGCTTTCGCAGGACGGTCTCCAGCTGCACGCCGGTCACCACGCCCTTGGGCAGCTTGAAGCTGGTTCCCACCAGGCCGATCTCCGGGCCGAACAGCAGGGTGTAGTCTTCGAGCTTGCGCTGCATCGACAGCTCTTCACGCGGCGGGTTCTCCTTGACCAGCAGCTCGGTGGTGATGGCATGGGTGATCTGGTCCATCTCGGGGATGGACATGCCGCCGGCGAAGGCCGCGCCAATGATCGAGCCCATGCTGGTTCCGGCGACACAGTCGATCGGCACGCGGTATTGCTCCAGCACCTTCAGTACGCCGATGTGGGCCGCGCCGCGCGCGCCGCCACCCGACAGCGCCAGGCAGATCCTGGGGCGTTTGGTGGCGGGTGCCGCGCCGTCCGAAGCCGCGGGCGCGGCGCTGGTCTGGGCGTTCGTGGCGGCCACCAAAGCCAGCAGCAGGCCCGCGCCCGCCAGGCCTTTGCCAAGGGAGTTGCGCATGGAGAAGTTCATTGCTGGTTGTCTTTTCGGATGCGTTGTGAGAAGTCAGGCACGATGCCCGCGGCCTGTGCACGCGCGTTGACGTGGGCGCGCCGCTGAAGCTGCTCGAAAGGCAGGCCGTGATCCTCCAGCCGTCCGTTTTCGAACAGGTACTGCGGCACGTGGCCGCTGGCCAGGATCTTCCAGCTCATGGGCAGGCGGCCCGGGTTGACCTGCGAGTTCACCCAGATGTTGGTGGTGCAGTTGGTCGTGAGGCTGTTGTAGAACTCGGGCTTTTCATTCAGCGCGTTGATCTGGCGGATGTACTCGAGGAAAAACGCGCGACGGCCCTCGGGCGTGCTCTTGACGCGGTACACGAAGACATCTTCGGGAGGATCGCGCCGGTAGTTGGTGCGCAGGCCGATGAGATCACGTTCGTCGGCGACAACGTAGTACAGCTCGAACTGCCGGAAGAAGCCCTTGATGGCCGAGTAGCCTTCGCCCTTTTCGGTGCGTGTCTCAATCGACATCGCCAGGTGGTCGCCGCCCTCGAAGGCGAAGCTGACGAACACATGGGCGATGTCGGGGCCCATCCAGTAGGAGGCGACGATGTCGATACCTTCGAGCTTGCGCAGGTCGTAGGTCTTCTCAGTCCAGGCCGGGGTGAAGTCGAACTCGGTGCGGTAGCTGAAGTTGCGGATGTTGTGGATCGTGACCCGGTCACCATCGACCGTGGCCCAGGGCGTGCGCGCCACGTTGGGCAGCCAGTCGCGGTCGTTGGATGGTTTCATCGCGAACCACCAGGCCAACGCGCCGGCCAGCACCAGCGACCACACGCCAAGGGCCGGAAGCCGCCCGCGTCCCAGGATCAGCGTGGCGATCACCGCCAGCGTGGCTGCGCCGGCCAGGGCTGCCAACGCGGTGCGCGTGATGTCGCCGCCAGGTCCTGAGACGCTCAGCATCAGCGCGGCCCAGCCGCCGACGGCGCCAACCAGGATTGCCAGCAGCACCAGGGCGGCGACGGATGCGATGCGGATCATCGGTTCAGGCCTTGCATGACGGGGGCGGGCCAGGTCTCTCGGCGCAGTGGCGTCAAAGCAACCCGGCAGGGCCCGCGAATCCGGAACCCATTCGCCCCCGGGGTTACCAGCGCCAGGTGGCGCCGATCTGCGGCCCGTTGAAGGTGACGGACTGAATCGGCTTGCCGGACTTCATGTCGTAGTCGATGTAACGCCAGACCGCGGCCACCTCGCCCCAATTGAATTTGTAGCCCAGGCCACCTGCCAACTGGTAGGTCAGTTTCGACTGCCCGGTACCAATGTCGAAGTAATAGGGCACGAACCATTTGCGCTCCGAGCCGAACGCATAGGTGCCCTTCACGCCGACGATGGCATCCCAGACGCTTTGTTCGACCACCGTCGAGCCGCTGCGGCCGACGAGCGGGTGCGATCCCGGCGCCCCATTGAACGACCACCCGAGCGAATTCTTGACGTTGAGCAGGCGCGCACCGCCGAGCAGGTCGGCGGTGAGCGCCGGATCGCCGGTGGCGAGCCGGTACTGACCGGCCAAGGTCCAGCCGGTGATCTTGACGTCCAGGTTCAGATCGGCGGTGAGGCTGGCGGGCTGGTCGGCGACCGAAAAGTCGCGGGTCTTCGATTTGGAGGCGCCCACGTTCACGTACAGCAGGTCGGTGAAGGCGCCCCAGCGACCGTTGTGCATCTCCGCCGAACCCATGAAGGTCATTTTCAGGTGCTCGAGGATGGTCTGCGCGTCCACGTTGATGGCGGGACTGGCATTGCCGGGGAGGGTCGGAAACGAAGTGGTGCCGCCCAAGCTCGGAAAATAGCCGTAGATCGAGAGGCTCGTCTGCCACGCGTCGCCGCCCGCCGACGCCGACTGGGCACTGACGACGGCCGGGCCCAGGGCCGCGCCGGCAACGGTCAGGGCGGCGAGGGAATGTCTCATGGACGGGCGTGCTTTCATGTCGGACCTTTCGTGAAAACGGGCATTGGTTCACGTTGAATTGTGACAGGCGTCAAGCCCGGCGATCAAGAACCGGCGTCCCGGATCCGCCGGTCGCGCACCGGAAGCGCCATCGGGTTCAAGTGCGGGACAATGACCGGCAGTTGAAAACGACCAAGGAGACGTACGAATGAGCATCGAATTCAAAGGCCGCGTGGCCATCGTCACCGGCGCCGGCGGCGGGCTCGGGCGCTTGCACGCGCTGGCGTTGGCGTCGCGTGGCGCCCGGGTGCTGGTCAACGACCTCGGCGGCGCCGTGGACGGAACGGGCGGCTCCGCGTCGGCCGCGCAGGCCGTGGTGGACGAGATCCGCGCCGCCGGCGGCCAGGCGCTGGCCAATGGCGCCTCGGTGACCGATTTCGCTGCGGTGCAGGCGATGGTGCAGCAGGCGGTCGACGCCTGGGGGCGGGTGGACATCCTGGTCAACAACGCCGGCATCCTGCGCGACAAATCGTTCGGCAAGATGGACGTGGCCGATTTCCGCACCGTGGTCGATGTGCACCTGATGGGCGCGGTGCACTGCTGCAAGGCCGCCTGGCCGCACATGGTGGCGCAGCAGTACGGCCGCATCGTGATGACCACCTCGTCCAGCGGCCTGTACGGCAACTTCGGGCAGACCAACTACGGCGCCGCCAAGCTCGCGCTGGTGGGCCTGATGCAGACGCTCGCGCTCGAAGGCCAGCGCCACGGCATCCGCGTCAACAGCCTGGCACCGACGGCGGCCACACGCATGACCGAAAACCTCTTTCCGGCCGACATGCTGCCGGCGTTCGGCGCCCACAACGTGGTGCCGGCCATGCTGGTGCTGGCCAGCGAGGGCGCGCCCACCCGCACCACGCTGTGCGCCGGTGCCGGTGGTTTCGAGGCGGCCCACGTCACGTTGACCCGGGGCGTCTACATCGGCGACGGTGCCGACGCGCCCGAACAACTGGCCGCGCGCCTGGCCGAGGTGCTTGAGCGCACCGGCGAGGTGGTGCCCGGCAGCGGCGCGGTGCAAGGGGCCAACGAGATGCGGCTGGCGCGCGGCGCAGCCTGAACGCGTCAGAACGACGAGCCGGGCTCGGCGAGGAAGGCGATCTCCTCGGACGTGGACACGCGCCCGAGGATGGCGTTGCGGTGCGGGTAGCGCCCGAAGCGCGCAATGATCGCCTGGTGGCGCAGCTCGTAGTCGAGCGAGCCTTCCAGCCCCGGCTGCGAGAAGAGCACCACCGCCTGTTCGTGGACCTGTGCCGACTCGCTGTGCATGTACGGCATGTAGGCAAACGCGCGCTGCGCCGGCGCGAGGGCCTGGTCCAGGCGCGAGCGCACGAGTTCCTGGGCCAGCGTCAGCGCCTGCGGGTCTTGCGTGAACGCCGCGGGCGTGTCGCGCCAGATGTTGCGTGAGAACTGGTCCAGCACCACGATTTCCGCCAGCCGCCCGGCAGCCGTGTCGCGCCAGTCGGCCAGTTCACCGGCAATGGCCGCGCCTAGCGTTGCACCGAAGCGCTGGCCGATGGCAGCGTCCAGGGCGGGGTCCTTGGCGAATCGTCGGGCGTTGTCCAGTTCGTTGAACCAGAAATCCAGCACCTCGTCGGCCTTGGCCACACTCATGTCGCCGCTCCGGCGCCCACCGCGTGGCGCGGGCTCATTTGTTTTTCAGCTTGCCACGGACCTGCACCACGACGGTGACCGGCGGGGTGGGGCGGTCCGATACCACCGGCGGCTTCGGCGGCGACTTGTCCTGCTTCGGCTTTTTCTTCAATTTCTCTGAATGCTGATCACCTTTGGCCATGGTGCCTCCTGGAGATTGAATCGGGAACCCGATGGTACGGCAGAAATATGGCGACCGGACAGGTTGGAGCTCCCGAATCCGGCCCTGATTCGCAGAATTCCTGCGCCCAATGGTCACAAGGCGCTATGAAAATGGGATCGATCGGCGTCGGAAGCGACCACCGATCCAGCATGCTTGACGCGTCTTCGAGGCTTGGATACCATCCATACCAACCAGTCGGTATGGTATGAATCCAGCGTCAAACACCAATCCTGACCCCGCGAGCCCGGCGGTGGCCAATGCGCGCACCCGCCTGCTCGACGCCGCGGTTCAGGTGATCCGCGCCAAAGGCTATACCGCCACCACGGTGGACGAGGTCTGTGCCGCAGCGGGTGTGACCAAAGGCAGTTTCTTCCACCATTTCAAGAGCAAGGAGGCCATGGCGCTGGCCGCCGTGGAGCACTGGAACCGCGTCACCGGCGGCCTGTTCGCACAGGCGCCGTTTCAGGCGCTGGACGACCCGCGCGACCGCGTGCTGGCCTACCTCGATTTCCGCCGTGCGCTGGTTCGCGGCACGGCGCCGGAATTCACCTGCCTGCTCGGCACGATGGCGCAGGAAGTTTTCGACACCTGGCCTGGCCTGCGCCAGGCCTGCGACGATGGCATCCAGGCCCACGCCGACACCGTGGCGCGCGATCTGGCGCTGGCCAAGGCCTTGTACGCCCCGCAGGCGTCCTGGGACCCCGGGGCCCTGGCGCTGTTCACCCAGGCCACCTTGCAAGGAGCCTTCATCCTGGCCAAGGCGCAGGGCAGCGCCGAAGTCGTGTTCCCGTGCATCGACCACCTGCGACAGCATGTGGCCCATCTGCTGGGCGCTGATCCGGCGCCAGCGTTAACCCCGAAGGAGACCCTCCCATGAGTTATGTCGATGGCTTCGTGACCCCGGTGCCCACCGCCCAGCGCGACGCGTACCGCCAGCATGCCGCGGACGTCGCGGCCCTGTTCCGGCAGGCGGGGGCCACCGCCGTCGTCGAGTGCTGGGGCGACGACGTGCCACCCGGCAAGCTCACCTCGTTTCCGCTGGCCGTGCAGTGCCGCCAGGATGAGACGGTGGTGTTTTCCTGGATCGCCTGGCCGTCGCGCGAGGTGCGCGAAGCGGGCTGGACGACGGTGATGGCCGATCCGCACATGGCCGACGCCGGACGCACCATGCCGTTCGACGGCCGCCGGCTGATCTATGGCGGCTTCGAGGTGCTGCTGCAGGCCTGAGCGCCGCCGCCCCGGCCGCCCTCCGAAACGCTTTCTCCCCGCCAACTTCAAGGAATACGAACATGGCCGATACGACGTCAGACGCCGCCCTGCACGAACTCGTGATCACCCGCCTGATCCCGGTGCCGCGCCACAAACTGTTCCGCTGCTGGACCGAGCCAGCCCTCATCACGCAGTGGTTCACGCCGCCGCCCTGGACGACGGTGCATGCCGAAACCGACGTACGCGCCGGCGGCTGCAGCCTGATCGTCATGCAGGGCCCGGACGGTACCCAGATGCCCAACCGGGGCGTGTACCTGGAGGTGGTGCCGAACGAGCGCCTCGTGTTCACCGACGCATACACCTCAGCCTGGGTGCCATCGGCCAAGCCCTTCTTCACCTGCATCCTCACCTTCGAGGACGAAGCGGGCCAGACCCGCTACACCGCGCGCGCCCGCCATTGGCGCGCCGAAGACTGCTCCGCCCACGAGGCCATGGGCTTCCACCAGGGCTGGGGCATCGCCACCGACCAGCTCGCCGCACTGGCCGCCACCCTCTGAACCCACCTCGTTTTCCACCCACCCGAGCATCAGGAGACCTTGCCATGAACCCCGTCGTCCACTTTGAAATGCCCTATGACAACCGCGAGCGCATGGCCGCGTTCTACCAGTCCGCCTTCGGCTGGCAGACCCATCCGCTGGGCGAGGAGATGGGCAACTACGTGCTGGCGCACACCACCGAGACGGTGGACGGCATGGTGCGCACCCCTGGCACCATCAACGGCGGTTTCTACGAGCGCAAGCCTGACTGGCCGGCACAGCACCCGTCGGTGGTGATCGCGGTGGACGACATCCGCGCCGCCATGCAGCAGGTGACGGCGGCCGGCGGCACCGTGCTCGGCGAGCCGATGGAAATCCCCGGCGTTGGCCCCTACGTGTCCTTCTATGACACCGAGGGCAACCGCGTCAGCCTGCTGCAGCCACAGCGGCCGGCCTGATCGCCGACGGCCCGGCGCCGTCGATGGGCGCCAGGTGTTCCATGGGCATCCTGGCAGGCCTTCCAGCAGGGCAAAGCGGGCATTTTCAGGGTCAAACTGGCCCTGGCCCAGCGCGCAATGGCCACGGGGTGCTATGAAATTTGAGGCAACTCAGGCGACCAGAAACAGCGCCGGGTCCACCATCGTGCGGTTGAGCATCACGCCCCAGTGCAGATGCGGGCCGGTCACGCGGCCGGTGGCGCCCACCGCGCCCAGGCGCTGGCCGGCGGCCAGGGGGTCGCCCACCGTCACGTCGATGGCGCTGAGGTGGCACAGCATGCCCAGCAGTCCGCCGCCATGGTCCAGCCAGACGGTCTGGCCGTTGAAAAAATAGTCGCCGGTGTCGATCACCCGGGCCGGCATCGGGGCCACCACCGGGGTGCCGACGGGCGCGGCAATGTCCATGCCACTGTGCGGCGCCCGCGGCTGGCCGTTGAACACGCGCCGCAGCCCGAAGGAGCTGGAACGCGGCCCCGGCACCGGCGCGCGCATCGGCAGGTCGGCCGCGCTTGCGAAGGGCTCGCTGAAGGTGGCCATCACGCGCTGCTGGTGGGCGCGTTCGCGCTCGTGGCGCGCCAGGTCTTCGGGCGAGAGGTCCACCTTGCGCGGCGAGACCGTCAGGCGCTGCTCCACATACCGTTTGGGTTTGACGGTGTAGCCCAGCGTGCGCTTGGCACCGTCGGGCGCACGCACCACGATCTGCGCCGGCCCGACGGGGGCGGACAGCGCGATGCCGACAATCGCGGTCCAGCCGTTGGCGTCACCGTCCACCCACAGGGGCACCTCGCCGGCAAACGCCATCGGGCGCACAGGCGCGGGCCCCAGCGGCAGGCGGGCCACGCCACCGGGCACTGGCGCGGCCAGCGGCCAGGCGTCGGCGGGATGGGACGCAGCGGACGGGGTGGGGCGGGCGGGCGCGGCGGCGCGCGCCTGGAACGCGGATGCCAGCGCGCCGGCGGCCGCCAGCAGGCTGGCGCGGCGGGTGAGGGCTGGAGGCCTGCTCACAGCGTCTGCCGGTAGCGTTCCAGCGCCTGGGCCTGGTTTTCGAACACCGTGTCCGGGCTCATGCGGTGGCCGATCTGGTCGCGCAGCATCTCGCCCATGCTGGGCATGATCGAGCGTTCCACATGGCGGCTGGCGTCCCACAGGGCCGAACGCATCAGCGCGCGCGCGCAGTGCAGGTAGCTGGCCTGCACCGTCACGCGGATCACCAGCGCGGGCACGCGGCGCGCGTCGGCGCAGCGCTCGCGCTCGGCCGGGTCGGTGGACAGCACCGCGCGGCCGTTGACACGCAGGGTCTCGTCCACCCCGGGCAGCAGGAACAACAGGCCGATCGCGCCGGTCTGCACGATGTTCTCCAGCGTGTCCAGACGGTTGTTGCCGGGCGCATCGGGGATCAGCAGGGTGCCGGCGTCCACCACCTTCACGAAACCCGGGTCGCCGCCGCGTGGCGAGGCGTCCAGATCGCCGCCGGGGCCACCGCTGGCCAGCACCACCAGCGGCGACAGTCCGATGAAGCGCGTGGCGTGCGCATCCAGCTGCGGCAGCTCCTTGAGCACCGAGCGTTCGCGCGCCGGGCCGTAGAGCGCGCGCAGGTCTTCGAGGCGGGTGATGAGCTTGTTCATGGGTAAACCTTCGTGCTTCGCACTGCGGTGCGAGCTGGCTTGGGGCGGCCCGGCGCTGCGCTCATGGCATCTCTCCAGGTGCCGGGTTCGGTCGGGTCGCGGCGGCGCCCGCCAGGGCCACCACCGTGTCGCCCGGCATCGCCTGGCAACCGGCGGCAATCGGTGTCCAGCCGTGGCGCACCACCACCTGCGTGGACGTGTAGCACAGCTCGATGCGCCGCGCCTCGGGGTGCTGCTGGCGTACGAAGCCCTCGATCGAGGCCGGCATGCTCACGCGAAAGCGCGCCGCGGCCAGGTCGTCGGCCGGGTGGTCGTCGGTGTGCAACCAACGGATCTGCCCGGCCAGCCACATCAGCGGCTGCCAGCCGACCTCCAGCACCGTGGGCGTGTAGCCGGCGTCCCGCAGCCACTGCTGGGCACGTGCCCGGTTCTCGCCGGCGGCCGGCGCCCAGGCACTGGCCAGCAGCTCGGCCAGCCACTGGTTGCAGTTCTGGTAGCGGATGCTGAACGCGTAGGCGTTGGCGCTGTAGGTGTCGCCCAGCAGCGCGAGCGCTTGCGCGTCGTCGCGGGCGGCGCGTTCGACGGCGTCGGCCACTTGCGCCGGCAGCAGCACGATGGAGAGGTAGCCCTCGTCGGGGTCGTTGGCGCCCATCACGAAGCCGCTCATGCCCTGGTCGAACAGGCGCGGCCGCTGCGCGTCACAGGCGTAGTAGAGCTGGCGCACCGACCAGGGGGTGTTGTCGCCGGTTTTCAGGCTGATGCCCGCGTGCGAGTAACGCTGGTCCAGCCGCTGCAGCGCCAGCCCCGAGCGCGACACGATGGCCATGCGCTCGCCCGAGCGGTCGAGTTCCGCCTTGGCGATGGCGGCCACCTGGATCAGGCGGTCCTGCGCGGCCGCGCCGGGCTCGGCCGGGCCGTTGCAGAAATCAAGCGCCGCGCCCTGGCAGGTGCCGGCCGCCAGCGCCAGGCCCAGCATCAACGCGCAGCGCAGCGCCATGACGGCATTTATCCCTCAGGCACCCACCGGGCGGTTGGCGAGTTCGCGGTACCAGGCGTCGTCCAGCACCAGGTAGAACGGCGCCTGCGCACCCGCGGCGCCGGTGGCAAAGGCCAGACCATAGGGTCGGTGTTCGGCGGTGATGACCTGCCCGACGGCCAGCCGCGCACGCTCGGCGGTCTCCAGCGGCAGCGTGAGCGTGATTTCGGTCGATGTCGGTGCTCCAGGGGCCGCTGCTGTCGCGGGTGCCAGGCGCAGTTGCACGCGCCCGGCGGGTTCGGCCAGGGCCAGCATCTCGACGATGGTGTAAGGGCCTTGGGCCACGGTGTTCTTCGACGAGGAGCCGCTGGACGTGCCCAGCGAGGTCGACGAACTGCCGAGCGAGGCCGAGGTGGAGCTGGCCGCCGACGAGGTGCTGTCGGCCTGCGCGGCCCAGGCGGCGAGCGCCAGGGCGGTGGCAACGGCTGCGGGGCGGGCGTGTTGCATGAGGTGCTGCATGGCGGGAGGTCGCAAAGGAGTGGATCGATGCGGACAAGCATAGCGGCTTTGAACGCGTCGACAAGCCGTCGGGCCACTGGCGGCATGCCGACTGCTTGCGTACCATGCGGGCCGATGGACCACTTTTTCGCGCGGCCAACACGCGGGCGTTGAAGCCGCCATGGGAGTTTTTGCGCTTCACTTTCTGGCCGGAACCGGATTGGCACTGGGTGTCTTTGTGCTCTTTTCCCGGCTGTCCGGGGAAACGCGGTTTTCCTTGCCGATGGCGCCGGTGCTGATCGGCTTCGCCTGCGGGGTGCTCGCGCACCACCTGTCGCCATGGGCCACACCCGGCGTGCTGGCGCTGTACGGCGCGGCGGGTTTCATGGAATACCGGCGCGACCGCCGGGAGCAGGCGGCATGGCGGGCGCGGCAAGCCAACGCGTCGCAGCCGGAGTCAGCAAGCCCGCGGGATGCTGACGGGCCGCCTTGACGATACGATTCGGGCGTTTCCCAGCGTCAGATGGCCACGACATGCTATGTATTCAGGACTGATACCAAGTCCGCCCGGCACGCCCAACGCCCTGCCTGAATCGGGTCGACAATCCAGCCGTCAACGTCCATCGTCCTTCCACCCGGAGCCCCGCATGCGTCCAGACATTCCCGCCAAACGCCGCGCCTTCGCTGCGCTGCACCGCTCCGGCTGCTTCGTGATCCCCAACCCCTGGGACGCCGGCAGCGCACGTTACCTGCAAAGCCTGGGCTTCCAGGCGCTGGCCACCACCAGCGCCGGCTTCGCCTGGTCTCATGCGCGGGCCGACAACCACATCACGCTGGATGCGGCCCTGGCCCATCTGCACGAGATGGTGGCGGCCGTCGATGTACCGATCAATGCCGACTTCGAAAGCGGCTTTGCGCCGGACGCCGCTGGCGTGGCCGAGAACGTGCGCCTGGCCGTGGCCACCGGCGTGGCCGGCCTGTCGATCGAGGACTCGACGGGCGATGCGGCGCAGCCACTGTTCGAGCTGGACGAGGCGGTGAAACGCATCCGTGCCGCCCGCAGCGCGATCGACCGGGCCGGCGGCAGCGTGATGCTGGTCGGGCGCGCCGAGTGTTTCCTGGTGGGCCGCCCGGACCTGACGGAGACCGTCGCGCGCCTGCAGGCCTATGCCAACGCCGGGGCCGATTGCCTGTACGCGCCCGGCGTGACCACGCGCGAGCAGATCGTTGCGCTGGTGGAGGCGGTGGCGCCCAAACCGCTCAACCTGCTGGTGGGGTCGGCCAACGATCTGACCGTGGCCGACATCGCCGCGCTGGGCGTGCGGCGCATCAGCGTCGGCGGCGCTCTGGCGCGCTCGGCCTGGGGCGGCTTCATGCGCTCGGCTCAAATGCTGGCGCAGCGGGGGCGCTTCGACGGCTTCGCGGACGCGGCGTCAGGCAAGGAGCTCAATGCGCTGTTCAGCGAGCCGCAGGTGAGCCCGCCGTGAGGTTGGGGTCATATACCGCCAGTGGGTCGCGACCAGGACCACCACGCCAGACCCTGGGACGAGGATGGTCGATCCGGGGTGGATCGGCTACAGTGAGTTCATGGCCCCCACAGTTATCCGAGACGGCCCGTTCCGCCTGTTCTTTTTTTCCCGCGAGGAGCCGCGCGTCCATGTCCATGTCGCGCATCCGGACGGCGAAGCGAAGTTCTGGATCACGCCCACCATTCACCTCGCGACCTCAACGGGACTGACCGCGCGCCAACTCGCGGACGCACAAGCGGTTGTGCAGGCCCACATCCAGGAGATTCACGATGCATGGCACCATCATTTCGGCCCCTGAAGTCACGAACATCTCCCGGCACGGTTTCTGGCTGCTGCTCGGCGACGAGGAACTGCTGCTCCCGTTCGAGCAGTTCCCCTGGTTCAGGTCCGCGACGGTTGAACAGATCACCAACGTCGAGCGCCCGTCCCCGGATCACCTCTACTGGCCCAGCCTGGACGTCGACCTGGCGGTGGCGTCCATTCGAGATCCCGAGGCCTACCCATTGGTTTCACGGGGCTGACAGGTAAAGCTTCGGGCGTAGGAAATTTCATTTGTCCGACGGGAAAATAGGCGAATTTGACCAGGACTACCAAAATTGCCTGAACGGTGCGTTCGATTTGCGGTCCGCGATCACGATGGCGGGACCAGCGATGTATGGAAATGTTGGATAAACGTTGGTAAGGATACGCAAGAGGTCGATGCCGACAGGCATGATGTCTATATAACGAGTCGCCCTCTAGGGATGGTGTTCAAAACTCTGCCGCCCGAACGGTCTGAACAGGGGCACATCGCCTGACAATATCGTGATGAAGCAGCAAGACTTGGGTTTGAACCTGAACAAGC
>JADHED010000160.1_pt1 | contig 92529 bp, 91 predicted proteins | sample 8952041 | NCBI WGS metagenome assembly JADHED01 (sample SAMN16124423, study PRJNA663239) | bioreactor sludge metagenome | isolation source: sludge (control) | place: India:Bengaluru | collected 2018-09-08
CATTACAGAAGGCAAGAAACTTAAATTACCTGTTATTGTATTTGAACCAGAACAACGAAAGTAAGTCATTACAGAAGGCAAGGAACTTAAATTCATCTGATAAATACTTGCTGCATTTGTTGGTGATGTCCAATTATCAAATTTAATTAATAATGTTCCTCCGTCAACTATTGTAACGTTACAATTACCAGAACTTACTTTAAGATAAAAAGTTCTTGATGCTTCAGATGCAATAGTTCTGCTTGTACCTTCATTAACAGTTCCTGCTACATCATCATAAAACTTACCATTACCATCAATAGACATGGTAGTAGTTGAATATACAGTAAGTTTTAATGTAGACACCCCCGCTCCTGTTCCTGTTGAAATTAAAGGTATGATAAAATTAGCCATTGAATATTTCCTCTCTTTCTATTAGTTGATTTGCTTCAATGAATTGTATTAATTCCTGATATGTATCAAACTCTGCATAGGAAATATTAAATGCAGGATACGTATGTCCTGTTTGTGGTTCTTTATAATCAAATACATTGATTATCTCGTTGTTATAATAAAGTAACCTATATGGTTTAGTTAAATCTATCATAAGTTTAATTTGTTGAAACTGTTACTCCCTTTGCCTGTAAAGAAATTATTGCTGCTGCTGATGCTCCTGTTGGTGCTGCACATGAGCCTTTTAGATAAAGAGTTTTATCGCTTCCCCCCCAAGGACTTGAAGAATCTATATCTATTATCAAATTATCAATCTCATTGGCATCTAATCCTCCATTGAATTGTACTATTTTAATATCTCTAAAATCAACATTAGAAGCTACAAGTGAACCTACTGTGATTGTTCGTTGAGTTCCAATTACTGATGATGCTACTAAAAGACGATAGTTTGTTGAGTTATTGCCTGTTATTGTAAGAATATTTGAAACTGTTATATTATAGCTTAAATAAGCTTGTGCTGTAATTGTTCCTACTCCTACAAAAGTAAGGTTATAAAATATTATTTCTCTAATTAACGAAATGCTTGAAGTAGAAATACTAACAGTTGATGTGTTATAATTAAAAGTAAAATTTGTTGGAGCTGCATCATACCATACTCCAATATTAAAAGTTGAACTACCCAACGTCAATACCTTAGTTCCTGTTTCTGTAACAAATGAACCAGTTGAAGTTATTGTTTGATTATTTGTGTTCCATGTTCCATTTTTCAAATACAAACTGGTACTCCCAAAATTAGCTGCATCCTGATTAGTCCATGTTCCTCCAACTCCATCAAAATAAATCCTATTTGCATTTACTGTTGCTCCATTCATTGTCAATGCAACACTTGAAGTAGCTTTAAGATAAAGATAAGCAGTAAGAGTAAATGTCCATGTTAACTGGCTATTTAATATTAATGCTCCATAGTTGTACAATGATACTGTTGAACTTACGATACTAATAGGTGATGTTATTGCTGAACAATCAAATGAAGCGCATGCTGCATCTGTTGTAGCTATGGAGATAGTACCAACCCCAGCAACAGCATCAAAAATAACAGGAGTTGTAGCATTTGGCGCATACCCACACGATACACCACCACTTGATTCAGACCATTTTGAAGGGTCATGCCAACTACCAGAACCAGTGCCTATCCAATACAATGTTGCCATTATTCAATCCCTTCTGCAAAGCATAAAGTTTCACCACTAAATAATACATATATCTTAATTCCTTCAACTGCTTGTTCAGCAAATTTAGGTGTTAAGATTTCAATTACTTGTGACATAGGATAATGCTCAATATCACCTACAAGTGCATTGTCAATAGTTACTTTAATATCAGCTAATCCTGGTGTTTCTTCATTTCCTACAAGGTCAGCAAGTGTATGTTCAGAATCAGGTTCATATTCTCCTACTCCTAAACATGAGAAGTTAGCATCATTAAGATTAATTGTGCCTTCTTGAATTGCTGTTAAGTAGCTTTGATATACTGTTGTCATTACTGTTGGTTTAATCCTATTAAGTCATATTTAGAAATACTAGACCTCCACATAAATAATAACTTTGTGCAACTAGATGCAACTGTTACACTAGGTAATAATAAACCAGAATATCCAACATAATTACTTTCATATGTTATACTTCTAGGAGTTGCATCACCAGTTATTACTATCAATTGTTTATTACCATTATTAGGGGCATCTCCACCTGTACCAACATGATTTTTAATTAGTATATTAGTAGCTTGTAAAGTTCTAACATACATATCAAAAGCACTTATCTCTGGAGTAATTGTAGATGTACTAGCTTGAGAATCAACTCTTGGATCAATACGTTTATTAGTCAATGTTTGAGCATCAGCTAGAGTTGCTATTTCTCCAACTGGTGCTCCACCACTAACTAATGAAACTAAATCATCTGCATAAGGAATTAATTTCCTAAGCTCTGATAAATATAATACTATTTTGTTTCCCATATTAAGTTAATATTGTACTTACCCAATTATTATTTTCAATTGTTAAATCAGTAGCACTACATACATATAAAGTAGAACTATTAAAGTAAACTTGATTTTCAGTACCAGGAGTACCATCTACACCATCTACTAGTACTATTGAATCATCTGCCCATGATAAATCAGTTCCTGATGCAGCAATATCAATAGAATTACCACTTGCCCCTCTGATTATACTTTCAGCTTTCATAGTAGCTGCTGTAACTTTAGTAGCTATACAATCTTCATTTGCTTCTGTCAATGTTCCATATTCAGTGCCTGGTACTCCATTATCTCTAACTGCTGCAACTAAGTTCTCAATAAATGTTTCTGCTGTAGTACAGAATATATCATTTGCTGCTTCTGGATCAATACCTCCAGATAAACTAGTTGCTCCTTCAAACCATACACTTGCTACATCATCAAATGATTCTCCTACTGTAATACTATTACCTGTAAATCCTATTGTTTTGGCTGTTACAGTCATTGAAGATGTACTAGTTTTAGTAGCAGTAACTAATGAATTAGCTACAGTTCCTACACCAGTTACTCCTGCAACATATCCAGTATTAATAGCAGTTATAATATTATCAATAGCTGCACTAGTACCAGAATCACTAATATAAATTGTATTAGATGGAGTATTTTCATCTAAAGCAGTTCTTGTTATAGTATATAAATTAAGACCTACAGTAAATTCATCATCTTCTAAAGGAATAGAATTAAGACTAAGTAATTTACTTGCATAAGCACCTACTCCTAAAGCATCTAATCTAGCTTTATAAGTTTTAGTTCCAATTGTTACAGTATCTCCTTCTGCAGGAGTATTAGCAACAGTTAAAACACAAGAAGCAGATACTGCATTAACAGGAGTAAAGTTAGGTAGTATTAATTTCTCATATACACCCAATGGATTTTTTGAACCAGCATTTCCAGTTAAAGGAAATTCAGCGTCTGCATCAATACGATAACAACTACCTGAAATATCTATTATTGGATATAATTCTTCTGTGTAGTATATATCTGCTACACCAGTAACATCAGCAAACTCTAAAAGTATAGGACTTAACCCATTTGGATTTTGAATTAAAATGTAAGCTACTCCTCTAATTCCAGCAGCTTGTTTACAAAATACTCTATATGGTTTACCTGTATATTCAGCAGAAAAGTTTAAAGCTATAGAAGAATTAATTGTACCAAGTTCTATCTCTAATAAATTACCAGTTATTGCTGCATTTGTAGATACAATATTATGTGTATAAACAGGATCAGTAGCAGCACTATCAGTTAAAGCTATTAATTGATATGTATAATTAATTCCTCCATCTTCTAGATTATTTATTAGTCTTTGTAAACGTTCAATATCTGATATAGGAAATTTTCTAAAGTTTATTTTCATTGTTTAATCTTTATTTAATTATTAAGCTGTATATCCATTTTTGAAGTATCACTATTATATGCCATTGTTTATTTTATAAAAAAGTTAGAACCATCAGTGTATATTTCAATTGCTTGATAATTACTATTCATTACATAAGTAGCAGCACCATCTATTGTTTCTACTCCTTCTGTTGTAATTGTAATATTATTAACTGCTGCATTACCACCTGCATCTTTGATAGTTATTACATGGTTAATACTTAATAAGTTAGTCATTAACTGTAAATTAGTAACTGCACCTGTTGAAGTATAAGTCACATGAACCAATTCATCTGTTGGAAGTATATTATATGTTGCTGCATTAACAGTAGTTAATCTTGATAAGTTTTCAGATTCTTGAACTATTAACATAGTTACAGTTAGTGTACCACCATACCAAGATGATTCAGTTACTCCTTCTTCATAAGGTATACTTTCTTTAACCCATATTTCTTTAACATCACTTCTATTAAGAACTTTAGTATAAGGAGTATCTTCTATTAATGCTACTGATGCATCTAAATCACTTAAACCTGATGCTGTACCATAATCAATATAAGATGCTTCTGTATTATCAGCCATTGTACTTGTGATACTGTACAATCTATAACCTTTAGGAATATCTAATGATAGTTTACCATTTGTTGTTCTTGTCGCAGGAGTTAAAATTTTATTTATACGATTACTCGTAATAGTAAAATCTGTATTATCTCCAGTATGCGATATGATATGAGCAAAATCTCCTTGCTCTAATAAAACATGATAAACATAATCTCCACCAAATCCAAGAAATTCAGTTGGATTAGTAGAACTATCAATCTTTAGAGCTTCATATTTATAATCTAAAAATACTTGACCAGCAAAGTTAAATTGTAATAATGCACTTGTTGCATCTAATAATGTTACTTTCTGAAATCTTGTAATTGCTCCACTAGATGTTAATGTTGTTTTAACAAATGCCTTTTCAGAACCTATCTTTTCAAAGTCTAATGATGTTATTGCAGGATCTGAAAAATCAACAGGATCACTACTAATATTAGGAGTACCTAATGTTGTAAATACCCATTGAGAGTTTCTATATGTAGTTCCACTAGTTATTCTAAATATTAATCCTACAATATTATCATCTATAGTCCCATCAAATAATGGATGTCTAGTCCAATGACTAGAAGTATTAATTACCCATAGCCCATTCATATGTGGTAATGCTGCATTAACAACAAGAATAGTTTGTCCTGTAGTCATTACAACTCCATCTTCTGTAATATTCCCATAAAAGTAATGTCCGCTATGAGATTCACCAGGAGTAGGATCCATACATAATACATCTACAAAGAAGACTCCATCATATAATCTAGCTTTCCAAGTTGCCCCATCTAGATATATTTGCCATGTAACTGAATTATCCACATCGGTTGATAATAATCCTTCTTTGAGAATATCAGTTGCTAACAATAATTCATCTATTGTTTCAAAATAATGTCCAGTTCCAATTATTAAACGTGGATCAGTTGATCTACCTTGAGATTGTATAACCTGATCATCTATTGATACTATTTTACTCATTTGTTATATAGTTTTAAAAGAATAATTGGTAAGTGAACCTTTGAAAAGTCTTTTATAAAAAGTATATTTTTTACCATCTGCATCAACAGCAGTTCTATCAACTGCAAATGTAGATGTTAAAGTTTGCCAACTTCCATAAGGAGGTTGTATACTTTTTGTATATAGTGGAAAATTTGGTATTCCATCAGGGAGTAATAACCATTGATAATAAGCTGTAGCTCCATTAGTATTATCTACAAAAAAACTATTCCAATAAACTTCTATTTCATTACCAACATATAAAGGAAATGTATATTTTGTGTTTACTGATTCTACAGTACCATCTGATTGACTAGCAACACCTCCAGGAGTTTGAGCAAAAGCTTGAGTATAAGTTAGATTTGTACTAGCAAATCCCCAATAAGCTTCAGACTTAACACCTGAAAATTTAGTATGAGCTATAGGTATCATATTATAATAAGTTTTGGTATGAGGGTGCTAAAACTCCATCTAAATAGTAACTAGTAGGAGTTCCATAAATTCCACTAATTACTCCTGTATACGATACAGCTGCTCCAGCTGCTAATGTATATTCTGTACTAGAGTCAAATTGGAATAAACCTACATCATCATTAAATTTAATACCTACTGAAGTAGAATGTCTATTTCTAATAGTTACAGAAAAAGTAACACCTATATAATTTGCTAAATCTGCTCTAGCTTCAGAAATTGCAAATGTGTAAGGTGTACCACTAGCATTTTGTATATCATAATAAAATACATTAGCTGAAGTAATAGGAATTTGTATAGTTAATGGAGCAGCCGGAGCCCCATTTATTTCATAAGATTTGTATCCAGCCCTAACACTTCCGTTTAATATAATTCTACTACCAACATATGCAGAACCAAGTGTCATTGTAGTTAAAGCTGAACTAACTCCAATATTAATTGTAGCAAGTCCACCACTTGGGCCAATATCAATTAAAGTTATTGAAGAAGCACCACCACCAGTACCTATGTTAATATTTTTAGTTAATCCACTTGTATGAGCACCAGTCGCCAAATTTAAAGTCTGAGTACCAGTTTTACTACTAAGAACATTTAATTGAGCAGCTAGTCTACCAAGATGTATTATACCAGTACTATCATCAAAAATCACAACATCTGCTGATTTAGAAGTAGCAGAAATACCAGGAGAAGCACCAGAACTTTCGAATACTGTTCCTTTAACTAACCCTGTTACTGTTAATGGTACATTTAGTGTTAATGAAGCATATGTTGAACCTGGAGTAAATAACCCATTATTAATGAAATCATCAGCATAAAAACTTAAAGCTGTACCACCACTAACACCTACTGCTGCTCTATATGTTACTCCATTATATAAACAATATACAGATACTTGCTTTAGAAAATCTGCCGCAAATGTTCCTCTTGTTGGACTACCCCCATCCTGTGTAGTAAACTCAGAATATTTCTCAAATACTGTTGGACTAGTAGCTATATAAATACCATTATCAACATGCCCAGCATATAAACTAGCTTGGTGTCTAACTAAATATAATTTGTTTACAACTGGAGTTGCCCCAAAAGCAGTAGGATCAACATTTGAAAGCGTTATAGCTTTTGTAGTTACATCAGTAACAGTAATTACAGGACTAGGTTGAGGAGTATAACCCCAAACATCATCACCTGATCCAGGATAACCTTCACCTGATCTAAATAATTTATATTCTAATCCTGAATCTGCATTTACAACTTTTATTCCATTCCACAAAGCTTCTCTTGCTCCACTTTTTAATAGAGCTATAGTAGTATAATATGCTTGTGCCCCAACAGAAGATAAAGCATCAACCGGAACTTTATGATCTACTGATGATATTTTTATAGGTTGATCTATCGAATTTATATTAAATGGCATTTCTTTATTTGTTTAAGTGTTTATAATTAGTTAATTTCAAATATTCTATTTGTTGTAGATTCTCTAACTTTATTAATAGATAAAATATAATCTGTAGCTACACCATTTATAGTTAATTGAATAGCTGTATTCCACATTCTTTCAGATACTTTATTATCGTCAGCATGATTATAACTACTAACTGGATATGTCCAATAAAAACCATTTGGATGTTTGCTAGTAGGAATAGCTACCCAATAATATCCATATTGTGCACCAAACGGAAATTGATCTCCGTATAAGAATGTTCTAGTTGCAGCTTCACCTGCTCCGTTATAAGTATCTAACCATAAGTTTGTATCATCTACAATACCCAATGATTGAACATATGCTACTAAGTCTGCTTCTATATATGTAGTACCAGTAATAAATGCTCCCCAATAAAATGGATCACCTAATTGAGTACCAACTGTTAAAGTTACAGTACTAGATATTAATGGAGGCCAAGGATCATCTGTTGCTAAATTTGTTTCATTAATTGTCATTGTATAAGTAACTGTGCCAACAGTAGATATAACTAAATTTAGTTCTTCACTAAATGTAGTAGTTAACTCAGAACCTTCAGCAAATGTAACTACTGTTAAATCACTACCAGTTATAGTAATTGTTGAATGTTTTAAACTTCTAGATACAAGAGCTCCAAATATAACATCAGTTGGTGTATTAACAACTATTCCTGTTGGAACAATAGATAAATTATTTACAAATGTTATAGGTCTATAAGCTGGAAGTAAACTTTCTGTAAATGATACACTATGAATTGGATCACTACCTACAGTTTGAGTTATAGTTACTGTTGTTAAAACAGTATTAGTAGGATTTAAGTATATAAGTAAATCTTCAAGAGAATAAGTATAATCAATACTTGATGATATAGGTATAGATTGACTAGGTGTTAATCCATCACCATAAGTAATTAATCCAGTTACAACATTTAAAGCATTTACTGTATAACTACCCAAAATACATTTTACCGTTATATCTTCTGTATCATTAGTAGTAAATACATTAGTTATACTATTAGTTCCTAAAGTAATTTTTGGTATAGCCAAGAATTGTTTTTCTGCATATTCAGAAGGAGAACCATTATCAATCTCAATACTTAAAGTAAATGTAGTATTAGTAGTCCAAGTTGTTTCAAAACTAGCAGGTACATCAATTTCTAAAACCCCACTCGTTAATTTTACTCCATCTATAAAAGCTAATGTGTTTGGGTCAAGTAAGTTTACTATTGTTCCATCATAACTAATTGTAAGTATATTAAAATTACCTTCCATTATATTAGGATTGATACTTGCAGTAAATACAAGATTTCTAGATATATCATTAAATCCAGCTAGATGAGATATAGTAAAGTCATGAATATTAATTGTAGCAGATGCAGCAATACCTTCTAATTCATCTAATCTACTTTTAATAGTATTGATTTCAGATAAGAATAAATTCATTGGAAGTTGTTTATCTGCATTAATAGCTGGATCAAATCCATACATTATTACGCCTGCTTTAAGTTCAGTAAATATACCACTTAAATCAGATACGTGTTTTGGTGATTTTTCACTCATTTTATTCTATATATAATTGTGTATAATTATTTGCACCTTCACGAAAAGAAAATACTTCATAAGTATCTTCTTCATCTTCAATATCTGTTATTCCATCATAGGTTAATGCATCAAAATACTCATTAGTAAAAGATGGAATTTCAAATATTTCTAAAACATCCTTCAACGTCATTCCATTACATACAAGTTTTCTTGTTATATCTGGAATATCATAAGTTGTATCACTCAATACTTCTAACCAATGATAAGTATAATCTATTGTCATTTTAGACTTAATCGAGTAAAATACATTGAATATATGCTTGTATTGAGCCGATTTAGAATAGTCTTTACTCCAACCTAATATATTCTCTTGATTGATATGATTAGCCCAAATAATGTTTAATTTATTATCGTATTTAGCTTTAAATCTAAGATAATAGTATTGTAACTTATCTGTCATTATGAAGTTAGATATTGAGTTATTCTATACAAACTACCTGCAATATTCTGTAAGTATGTATTAACATCACTTGTGTAAGCTGAAATAGTAGTTCCACCATAAGAAGTTGGAGTACCTGTTGCTATACATTGATAGATTTTACCAATTTCTAATTGTGAATTAAAATCAAAGTTATATCCATCTTTTCTTTGTAAACAACATACACTATCTTGATTTAACCAATTAGGAGTAGAAGTTCCGATAGTTATTGGAGTATATTCTTTACCTTGAATTAACTCTATGTCTTCACCAAATGTTCCATAATTAAATGCAATATCATCAAATTCTACACCTAAAAAAGTCATAGCTAAATTACTAATTACATTGTAAATATAATCTTTATTAGCAAATGCTGGATAGATATTATCATTAGTTGGTGTACAAGTAAGAGTTTCTAATGATTGAGTTTCAAGATATGTTTTTACATCAAGTATGTTAACTAGAATATATTTACATTCGATTATAGTTGTTGTACCATATTTTACATATAAAAAATATACTCCATCAGTACTCATTGATATTTCTGTATCAGTTGCAGTAGTAATTGAAGTATAATCAGTTATAGTAGTTTCTTGTAATGTATTAGCATCTAGTTGAGTTATTTTATAAGATATTGGTTTATAACCAGTAGTTGTTAAGGTTACTAGATTTAAATCATTACGAACTATTGAGTATATATGATTAGCACTTTGACCAGTAACAACTATATAATCAAATTTTATTTTAGTATAACCACCATCTGTTTCAGGAGGAGGATATATACCAGGAGGAGGAGTACTAGGTGGAGTGTTAATATCTCTAGCATACAATATCACATTTACATTTCCCATATTAGCAAAAGAAACACTTATATCTCTAGTAGTATATACACCATTACTAGAACTAGGAAATATTTGTATATGATCATTATTATAAAATAACCAAAGAAAAGCATATCCTGTAGATGGAAAAGAAGCACTTGTTGTCAACTCTACTATCTCATTAGGATTAGGATATGTTGTATTAGCTGTAAAGTCTAATGTAGGCATTTCTTATTGTTGTTGAGTTGATTGAGGAAATTGACCAGAAGCAGCCATATTCTTAGCTGCATAAGTACTAATTGTTTTAGCAATAGCTAAGTTTAATACATCACTATGAACTTTTGAGTTTAAATCAGAAGTTATATTATATTGATAGTTAACTTTGCAAGGAGTTTTAATATATACAACATCTATGTAATTTACATAAGTTTCATCATTATGATATGTATATATACCACCATCTTTAATTTCAGATATTAAACTATCTGAACTTAAACCATAAGTATTTTTGATTATTGTCTGAACATCTTGATTCTTTAATATCCTAACTGGAACAAATTTAGTTTCAGTTAGCATTACATTAGAATTAGTTAATGAAGTTGTTTTAGTACAATTAAATACTACATCTAAAGCATGAGCAGAATATCCACCAATAGCTGATAAATTCGGATATGTATTACCAGTAAATGAAGTAAGTTTATAATATTTACCTTTCTCTACTGTATATCCAGTTGTAATTATATTATCAGTATCAACCATTGCATCAATACGAATAATGTCTAGATAATTAGTATCATTGTAAGGAACTAGTTGAACATCTTTAGTTAAATATGCTTTAATCCTTTTGTATCTAGGATAGTAAGTTTCTTGAGGATGTGTTTGTGTATATGATAATTTAGTAGGATTAAATATACCTCTAGTTATATTAGTTTCAGTAGTTATAACTAAAGGTGAATTATTTTCAATTAAATAACTATCATTTTGATGATGAAACACTACTTGATTATTTAAAGGATTTACACTAGCATATCCTAAATTAGCAGTAAATACATCATTGATAGAAGTATTAGGTGAACCACCATAACTTTCCAAATCTTTTTCAACTCCACTTACAACTTTATACTTAATATCATTATATAAATATCCACCAGAAGTTATTAAATTATCTTCGTTATATTCATTTCCTTCTGGTAATACTGAATATATATAATTAGAACCACGAGAACTTACAGGAGCATAATAGGTCTTGAGAAGAGAGTAAATACTTGAATAATAATCACGAATAGAATTGAATGAAACTATATTGTCTTTACTTTGAGGAATATTAAGAAAGCCATTAACATAATCGTTAATAGCTAAGTTTAAAATGAAATCTTTACCCTCATTCTCAAGCCTATTATAAAGATTAGAATTGAGTTGTTGTAAACCCAATTCTAATCCAATATGTAATTCCTGTATTGTCATTTATTAATCAGCCATTTGTGTATGAGCACCAGTAAGCCATTCTATCAAATCACTAAGAGTATTAATTCCAGCAGTTGCATCCCCATCATAGAATAAAAAGAGTTCTTGTTCAAGATTACTTTCTGTTCCAAGAACTTGATCAGCAGGTTTTCTATATTTAAGAACACAAAGATCTGTGCAAGCTGATGTGTATCCAGTAGCTAATCCATCAAGAGTTGTATTAAAACCACTTGTAACTTGATTACGCTGACCCCATTCTGAATCTGCATCAGCTTCAAGTTGTTGAATAGCAGCTGCAGTTAAACCAGCTGTATATTGAGTATATGCTATACTTGCAGCATGATCAACCATTGAGTCAGCTAAACTAACTACAATTTGATTATCTTCACTACCAGAAGCATTTGTAATTACTAAAGCTGTACCACCACTATTAGCAGCAGTAAACTCAACCCCCATAATTTCACCAGTTGATGCACTTGCAGAATTTCCTAATGCCTCAACAGCAGTAACAAAAGCATCTAATGCAGCAGTAAGAGTCATTGTATTAGAACCATTTCCACTATTATCTGTAGCAATAATTGAAGCACGTTTAGTATAACGATTATCATTAGGATGGCCTGCAACTGATAATACTAAAGTATAAGTTTCACCAGCAATAAGAGTAGTATTAGTAGGTGTAATTGTAACGACTGGAGCTACAGGATCTACTCTATCCCCATAGCTATATGTCATATTTCTAGGAAAGATACTAGTATTTAAAATTTGACCATCTCTTTTATATCCAAGAATAAGTTCTGGATAAGATGTTACTGGAACAGCTATATTATTAGCTAAAAATGTTCCAGAAAGAGGATCATATAAAGAAATATAATTAGTGGATGCTGCAACTGCTCCAGCAGTATATCCAGTAGCAAAAACGACTTTTCTCATTTTATATATTATTTAATATTAATACTATTTAATTTTGTTTTAAATTCTTTAACCTTTTTACTTTTTTCTAAAGCATCAGATAAGAAAAACAATATTACTTCTTGAAGTGTATTACCAATTATAAAGTCTGGATCACTAGCATCTACTACTATTTCAGTATTAGGTAATCTATTTAAAACTCCAGCTTTAATTAATCTTTCTATTGTAGCTTTTGTAGTAAGATTTTTATCATTTGCAACAGCAACAAATCTTTCAGATTCAGTTTCCGATTTAGCTTTAAGATAAATTTCTTTATCAGTTATATCACCAAATTGACTTGGCTCTCCATCCAATAAATAAATCATATCATTCATTAAGTTTTCATCTTTAGAAACTTTAATAAACATTTCATTTGCTTCTTTTGCAGCCATGTATGCTTGACGTTTAATTCTTTCAAAATCACCGTCATACATAATATAAAATCTAATTGATTTACTATCATTAACAGATTCTAATGTATTAGCTACATCACGATAGTTAAAAGTATATAACCAAAGGACATAATCTTCTGGAACTATAGGATCACCATACATGAATTTATGATCTTCATCTACAATTTGTTTACCTTTAACTTTAGTTCCTTCTACATAATCTAATAATTCAGCATCAGATTTAATGATCTTATCTTCTACTAATTTAACTACAGCAGGTTTAGATGAATACATATCGTATTGAAATCCTATGTTTAATTCTTTACCTTCTGGTCTAATTGGTACAGTAAGTGAATCCCAATAATTTTTTAATGCTTTACTCCAATTTGAATCAGTTGATGTGGGGTCAATACCTAATATTTTAGGCATAATACTTCTCAATAATTCACCTTTAGCAAGCATAGCATTAACAGCCGAAGTAGAAGAACCTAAATATCTCTTAGGTTCATCTAAATTCGACTCATTTGCCTTCTTAAAATAACTAGGATCTGATCTCCACATTATTGTACATTTTCTATCTTTTACTATCATATCTTTTATATTTAATATATTTATAAGTCAATTATGATTATTATTTAATTCTTATGCTTTTTCAAGCCAGAATGATGTAGTTGGATTTGTAAAATAAATACCCATTGAAGAAATAATTTCGTATGTTGCAATATCCTTACGAGTAGAAATAACTCCACCTTCTGGAATTGGACCCCATACTGGAGGTAAATTAGCCATACCTTTATATACACCAGTGATGTATTCACGTCCTTTTTCTGCAATCAGACCAATATTACGTCCACCATCTTCTGTAGCACTATGATCAAGGAATACAAGATTGTAAGAACTACGAGGAAAACCATTGATTAAATCACCATTAGCACGTTCTTGTTCAGCACGTAAACCATGATTGAATAAATTAGTATTAATAACACTAACCATTCTATTATCAATAGTTTTATATTTAGTAAAGTAAGCACCGTAAGTTAAGAATCCACCAGGATCACCAGTGATAAGTTTATCCCCTAATGCTTCATAATATACACTACCATTTCTTGCACCTGCTGCTAAAGCATTGTTAAATTCACGAATACCACCATCACCAGTATAAAGAATAATTTCAGTAGGAGTTTTGTCTACACGATTACCCATAGTAGCATTGATAGTATTATCAAGTTTCTCAAGTGTTAAAGATGAATAAGTATCATAATTACCAATTTCAGTAAGAATCTGTTTAACACCAGGTCCTGTTGGTACAGGTTCACCAGTTTCACTATCAATAGTTGTAATTACACCATTTTCATCTCTATTATATTCTGAATACCAAAGATCAAACTCGTCATATAAACTACGATCAAGTTCAAATCTCTTCATATCATAAGGCATCCACATATCTGTTGTTCCACCATCTGCTAATGGAAGTTGAATATTTACAGCTTTATTAGATACATTACCTGCAATAGCTTTTGAATATCTATGATAACCAAACTGTGACATCCATTCTCCAGGAATCATAGTATTATCTCTGTTACCATCAGATTTAGATGCAGGAATTGTAGGTGCAGTAAGTACCCAGAATTTACCAACAGCAAATTGAGCAATAGGAATACCTGCTGGATTTGAACCTTTAAGAACTACTGTATAGTGATAAAATCCATCAGATTGTTTTCCATGTTCTGTTTCTACACGTACTTGATATCCTCCGTCTGGTGACATAAGACCATATTGTTTAATTGCCATACCATCTTTCATCTTCATACGGAAAGGAGTAAAGTTTGTTCCAACTACACTACCACCAAATCCACCATAAGTTCCTACTAATCCAGCACATTGTGTAACGTGTTTCATTCTACCATACACTTTCCAAGTGAAAGTAGTATCATTAACTTTCTTTAAAGTCTTTGATTTAAGGAATCCTTGTCCTTTAGTTTGAGTAAGTAAGGGAAACATATCTGAATCCTTACCATACATAAAAGTCATATTAATATCCAATTCTACTGGATCAACTAATTTATGACGATACAATAGATTTTCATCTGCGTATTTAGCTGCATCATAAGTTGTTGTGCTTAATTCTTTCATACCTTATTAATTTTGTCGTTTAATTTTAAATTTTAATTGTTTATTACCACTAGAAGGTGAACCAGGACTACTAGCTACCTTCATTCTTTTCTTTGCATCTATATAGTTATTTCTTGTAGAATCAACATTTAATAATGGATCTTCTCCAATAAATTCTTTTAAAGCATCGTAAACATCATAATGAATTCTATTAGGCTCACGTTTAGCTTCTTTAATATAAGTTCTATAAGCATATTCTGTCATATTTTGTACTTGATTACCTATTTTAAAAGGTTTTACATCAAATAAAAATCTAAAAAAGTCTTGTCTTGATTTAGTAGTAAACGAAGCTTCTCCAGTTTTAACTTTAATTACATCTGGAATATTCAATGTTTGACCATCAATAACTATTTCTTTTTTATTATTGACAATATCATAGATAGAATTATCAACAGAAATTGGAGTATTATCCTTAGCAGATATACCCCAATAATTTTCAAAATTTATAGCTTGTTGAATAGCTTCATTTTGAGCTTGTTGTTTTTTAGTTTTAATCATTCTATCTTGAACAGACACCGCTGAATCATATAGTTTATCTTGATCTTCAAGATACTTAACATATGCATCAGCTTCTTCAGGAGTTTCACCTTTATTTAATCTATCTTTCTTTATAATAGACCTTAAAGGATTAAGTTTATCTTTCTCTAACTTTGCAGTTATATCAACTTCAAAATCAAATCCTTGTACACTACCAGTTTTCTTAACATGATCAAGAACATCTTTAATTACTGGATAATCACTGAATAGTTTATTGTAAAATACTTCTTCGTTATTATCTTTTAATGTATCTTTTGCAGCTTGTTGATAAACATCTTTAATGTATTCTGATAAACCTTTTGGATCTTTATTATAATTCTTAGGTTTACCAGTTTCATCAATGATAGGAATTTCAGGTGTATCTAAAATATCAAAGGGAGTTACTTCATCATCTGATTCTAGTTTATCCTTTGTATATACTACTTCACCTTTTTCATTTACTGCATCACCATTAGCATTAATAAATAATTCTTGATCTTTTCCATCTTCTCCAGCAATAATTACTTTCTGAAGATCATCAGTTTTAATATCTGGTGTTGGAGGTGTATCAACAGCAGGGGGAGTAATATCAGGAACATCAGTTTTTACTGGTTCTGTATTATCTATTACTAATTCTTTACTGTGATCTACATTTACTCCCATATCGTCAGAATCATCTGGTTCTTGTCTGTTTTGTGCAAATTGAATTTTACTCATAATTTATAATTATTTTATGTTTTAAACAGCAAATCTACCTTATTATATAATACTACCAAATTTATGTTAATACTTATCATTATCGAGAGTTAATAACTATATTGTGGGGCTTTATTTGCCACTCTGCCCATAGAGATTTTTGAAAAAAGAACATTGATTTATGGGAAACTTCTTGCTATAATTCTCAACTTCCATCAAAACTATTATCTAACTGCATTATCATTTAACACTTCATCTAATTTATTTATTAATTTCTCACTATAAGGTGATTCAAAAGTACTAAATGTAAGATGTATAACTACTCTATTTTCGTTAGTTTGCCAATAGCCTAGAAGAGTTCTATCTAGTACTGATAGTAATGCTATTTGCTCTTCATCATCTTCTTGTATTCCTAAATTTTTAAGACTATTCTCTACTGTTGAATAAACATAAATTGGTATTTTCATAATTTACTTATTTAGATTTAGATGTTGGTTTCGGTCTAAGTTTCTCTTTTTGTATAGTAGCTTCAGCTTTAACTTTTTCTCTTTGAAGGTTAATAGCATCCTTATTCTTCTCAATACGTTCACGTGTTTCATTTGATAATCTTGCTGTTTCTGAATCTATTAATGTATTCTCTAATGATGTTTGATTAGACATATCTGCTATAGTTAAGTCATATTCCTTAGTTGTGATTATTTTATCTAATTCAATCTCACCTTCAACATTAAGTTTCTCAATAGCATAATTTTGAGATATTTGTGCCATTTCTTTAGTAGCTTCAATTTGTTGAGTTGTAGTTTGTTGCTTACGAGTTTCCATTTCTCTTTCAAAGTTCTTTTTAGCTTCATCAAGTCTAGCAACAACTGATTTAATTTCTTCAATAGAATCTGTTTCCACTGATGCAATACCAGCTTCCATATCTCCATTCTGTGCAGCAGATATAGCCATCTGACGAATAACTTCTAGTTTCTTATCTACTTTTGGACCATTCTCAATATACACTCCATATGAACGTTTAAAGTTTCTATATCCATCTTGTTGTATTTGAATAGGGTTACCTTTTTCATCAAACATTGTATCATCTACACCATCTATAAATAAGTACTTTGCATACTCTAGATCACACTCATGCTCTTTCTCTAAGATTTTACGAAATACTTCTAATGATAAAACTGTACCTAATTTAGAACGATAGATATTTTGCTCAACGTTACTTACACCTCCACGAGTGTCTATATTTCCTAATCTATCATTGTTCATACTAGCTATTTCATTAGCATAGTTACGATAATGTTGTTGAAGTTCTATTAATACTTGAATGTAGTTTGCAGTAGTTGAACCTGTTATTAATCTAATACCTTGTACAGCAGTTTGAAGTTCTACTTTAGCATCATCGTAGATTATACGCCCATCTTTAAGCATATAAAATGTTTTCTCTTTAGTAGTTCCAGCTTTATCTTCTGTAAGTAATGAACGAGGGATAATTAATATATCTTCTTTATACTTAGCTAATGTCTTTTCAATATGGTGATTAATCATCATATCTATAACTTGAAAAGCAATAAGTCTATAAGGTACAGGATTAGACTTTTTATTCTTGAGTATGAAAGATTTACCTGTTACTGGTATCTTACCTTCTCTTTGTACTAAATGTTTATGTGGTTTAATATATATTCCAGATTGTTCATATCCTATTCTACAACCTTCCCAACTTTCAGATATTAAGTTTTCTGTAACTGATATATCTCCCCATTCATAGTTTATTTTATAATCATTAGGAACAACCATTGTTGCTTCTTTACCAGTAATAAAGTCTTTATATAAAAGTTTCTTTACTTTACGATATGTTTGAAATATAACATTATACTTTCTAACTGACCTATCATTCATTGTTATTTCAGGAATTACAGAACTTACATCTGATATTCTATACCAATCATACTTTTGTCTTTCTGTAATTAATACATTAGTAGTAGATATTGCACTTCCTAATTTATCAGTTCCTTGAAGCTTTTCAACATAATCAAGTTGATCTTTATCTAATTCATTACGATATTTAAAATAGAAATCATCCCATGATATATCTTCAATATGAACAAATGCTAATCCATCTTCTACAAAGTCCCTATCACCCACATAAGGATAACCAAATTGTGGAGATATAATAGTTTTAACAAACTCTCCATCTTTAATTGTTCTATATACATAACACTCTTCTGTTGTCCACCAATTAAAGAACATCTGAAATCTATAATAATCAAAATCTAGTTTCTCATTAATATATTGAAGAAACCTTTTAGCTTTAAGTGATTCAGATTTAATATAATCAGCTTTCTTTTGTGCTATTAAATTGTTTATATCTTCTGGTGAAGTTTGAGTTTGATTAGCTTCATCTTCTTGAAGTTTAGCAACTAATGTTTCTTTAATTATCTTTTCCATTATTGTTTTTAATTCCATATCTTGAAGTGTAGATAAATCAGGATCATGAAATTTAACAGTAAAGTTATATGGAAGTTCAATATATTCTCCCATTACTCTTTCTACAATAGGAGATATGATATCAGTCTTTTTAGCTTCATAGGGATATTTTAAATTTAATTCACTTGCATCTATATTAAAAGGTTTAAGTAAATAATCTAGTTTTTCTGTAGATACATCTCCATTGGCAGCGTTAATCTTGTCCATAACCTCATTACTCTTTTGAGATATACATTTCTCAATATAGTAATCATAAGTAGGAACATACCAGTCTTCTTTAAGTTTTTGATTATCTGATACTGTTTGATCAGGTAAATATACATTTCTATTCATAGTTTTTTATTTTAAATAAGTTTCAGCAGCTGTTGTTTTATTTGAATAGGTTTCTTGATTCCTATTCTTTAGTTTAAACGCCATTCTATAAAACATCCACACTCTAAGTGCAGATAGTCTATCAACGTTTAATCCAGAAGTATATTTAGCTGCTTCTAATAATATAGGTAAATCATTAATTCTTTCTATTGTATAAAAGTAAGTTCCATCTTCTCTTACTGATGAAACATCATAAAACCATTCATTGAGCCATTTTAATCCATCTTCTGCTCTTTCATTGTTACCTCCAATATTAATTCCATATCCAGCATTGTCTGGAGCTTCTTTTCCTTTAAGGATATAAGTTGGATCTTTTATTAATCTAGATGTTTGACCCCAAGACTTAAAGTTTGATACTGTGTTACCTCTATCTATTTCCACAATGATTTTAGCATTGTATAGTAATGAAGCATTTAAAGCATATCTATCACACTCTTCCATCTTTGCAGGTCTACCAGAATAAGTCATTACAATCATATCTGATGGTACACCGTAAGAATTAGGTAAAGTTAAAACATGAAATGAATTTAAAGAGTGATACATTTTAATCTCTTTAGACTCAACATCTTTACCTACTGTATCATATCCTATTCCATATAGATCATCTGGTATATTACCAAGTTCATCTTTAAATGGAGCATGAAACATTCTCATACAACCATGTGGATCATCATCTGGAAGTATAGGAAAGTTTTCGATATAATGATGAATTAATGTTTTAAACTTAGGATCTGTTCTAGATATATCTTCTAGTTGAGAAAGTGTTTTAAATTTAAGTTTACCATCATTTGGGTCAGTTATTATATTACCATCTTTAAATGATAATTCTTTTCTAGCTGCTCTTACTCTTTCAATATGATCTGTTAGTATTTGACTACTAAACATATTATCTACTGATGCAGAAAAAGCTTCTGTAGGTCTGTTAGCATATTGAGAACAATACTTAAGGAAATTCTTAGTTGATTTACCACCTGTTGCTTTTGCTTTAAGTGCTCTTTCATTTTTAGATATTTTCATAGCAACAGAATATATACTATTGCCATCTACATCTAATGAATTTTCACCTTCATAAAATCCTTGTAGTCCATACCAATAAGGAATGAAATATCCAACTTGTCTATGTCTAGAATTCATATCCCATATATTTTCAAATGGCATAAATCCATACATATCTACAGAATTGAAATTACGTTCAAATTGTGCCCATGAACCTTCTTTAGAACCACCTGTTCCAAATCCACAAATAAAACCTGTTGTATATGATCCAGTTCTAGTTGTAGGTTCAGTAACATCCATTACTTGTTCAAAGTTAGGAAAAGCACTTAACTCATCAAATTTAATTTTCTTACCATCTTTACCAATCGCTGCATCTGGGTTATCCCGAAATGACACAGCAAGTATAGTCCCAAGGTAACCTCTATTAGTACCATCTTTTCCCTTGAAACCAACTTTAAGTTCCTCGATATCTTTCTTAAGTAAGCCTCTTCCCGTAGAGTTTCTATGAAATGGAGTATGTTCTTCATAAAATTCTAATTGTGTTTTAGCCATTGGAGATAGAGAGTTCCCAACAGTTACATATTTCTTATCAAATGCTCCGTGAATAACTGTGATCTTAGGATATAGATTAACATCATTTGCACTATCAGCACCTTCAAGATAACTTAGTCCTTTACGTCTAGCTTTAAGGATTATCATATGATACCCATTACGTCTAGCAAATTCTTTAGCTTTAGTTATCCAATATTGAGAATCTATAAACATTGGAATAGATTCTTCTTTATCTCCACCTAATGAACCAACTGTAACCTTATGTTCATCTAGTAGGAATATCCTACCATAATTAATGAAATTGTAATGTTCGCCTGATATTCGTAAAGGTTTTAATAGTTTATCAGCTTGACTAAATTCACTATACTCAATTAACGTATTATACTCATATACATCTTTATATAATAGCTTACAGTTTGCTGTGTAACCATCCTTACGTCTATCTTGTTCTCTACGCCTAAAGTTTCTATGTTCTAATGATCCTTCTTCAAAGAATGTATATTTTTTATTCTTAATGAAAAATAATGCTTGTTCTCTAAGTCGATTTGTTTTCTTAAATATAAATGACATATTAGGAAGAAAACCTCCACTCTCACCTATTAACCAATCTTCATCTGGATCAAAGTAAAACTTTCCAGTTTTAGGATTAATTGTTTCAGATGCTTTAGGATATTTAGATTTATCTTCTAATATATATTTATAGAAAGGTTCTGTATCATCTACAGAACCCAAATCAAAATTTAGATATTCGTTATTTAACATTGTTTCTATTTAAGTATTGAAATACCGAAAATAAAATGCGCAAGCCTACGGTTCACTAGTTGTGTTATTCAAATCATCAACAAATGGTACATCTCGTAATTCACTGTTTCCTTTATTTGAAATCCATCTTTGTTTTAAAATATAACTAGAACCTGTAAATGGATTAGTATATTCTTTCATCCATACTATTTCATTAGTTGGTTGCCATATTTCAACTATATCAAACATTGTTATTTTAGCCATATTATTAATTATTTATTCAGGTAACATACTTTCAGTTATCAAATCTCCACCCATTCCTTTTTCTTCCTTCTCTTCTTCAACCTTTAATCTTTCATAAAGTCTTTCAAGTTTAACTATTTGATCTTGTGCTTCACTTGCTAAATCAAATAGTAATTTCTGATTCTTTGCTATTTCAGATATAGTAATTGCAGCTTCACGAAGAGTCTTTTCATCAACTTCACTATTCATTATATCTTTTGATTCAACGACACTAAGTAGTTTATCATTAATCTTATTTAATTGCTTAACTATATTAGTACCATTGTTCATTGAATGGTGTAAAGCTTTAATATATTTAATAGGTGCTGTATCTCTAATTTCAAAATAAGCAACTATAGCTTTCTTAATAAGATTATCTAATATGAAAGGTTTAGTTAAACCAGCAGCATCTATTGCATACTCATGAGCATGAACTTCATCATATCCTTCTCTATTTGCTCTAGAGTTATAATCTACAACTTGATATATATACATCATTTCTTTGTAGAATCTAGATTTAGTAGGAGTAGAATCTCTTTTCCTTAGTTCAATAAATGCTGGATCATTAACATATAATTGAACTTTATTATCTTCAAACTCTAGAATTTTCATTTATTTAGTATTACTAATGGTTGCATTACAAGGCATACATCCAGTTCCACTTGTACTTTTAAAAGTAATTGGATATGGATTAAAAGGATTAACTGGATTATAAGGTAATGGAATATAAGGATTTCGAGTATAATCTTTAAATTCTTTAATTGTTACACTAACTACATTAGTATCCAATTCAAATTCCTTCCATGTATCTGGAAGCATAGATTTAAGTATATCAATTAATTCTTTGATATTAACTTTAGTATCTACTTTAATTATTTTATTATCTAAGTCTATATTTAGTTTCATTTTTATTTTATTTATGGTTACTCAACACTCAGCCCTTAGAGGATTTTTGAAAAGAAACATATGATTTGTTTTAACCTTTACACATTTCATCTCTACTTGCATACTCTATATTATCATCTAATTTATTATCTCTAAATGGTGCGTATAATCTATTAATAGCATCAAGTATATTATTGTCTTGTGTATCTTCTACTACTAATATTATTCTACCTTGTTCATCATAATATGTAATCATATCACAACTATTATCAAGATCAGCATAAAGAATTTTCTCATCTACACTACCGTAAGCTCCCATAGTATAGTATTTTGTTTTAACTCTAGTGTGGCTCATATTAAATATATTTAAATTTTGTACTCTTAACTAGATTATTATCATACAGTTGATTTATAATATTTATTTTACCATGAGCTTCTAAATCAACTATCCATTTAGGTCTAGATATAAATATAATTTTATCATATTGATTAGATAGTATTTTATCAGACTTAGTAGTATTATAGTATGCTACTTCAACTCCATTTAATTCTGTAATAAAAGGATTAGTTTGTGGAATACTGTGATTAACTTTTATTCCATTATTCCTAAGATACATATTAAATTCATCTAGAAATTCACTAATAACTAAAATGTTTATCATAACAATGTCCCTTCTCCTTTAGTAGTTTCAATTAAATATATATCATCTAGTTTAGTTCTAAGTGTTGGAGTAGTTGCTCTTAGATTAAATACACATAATGTATTAATACCAACACTCAAATGTATAACTTCAACTTTAAATCCTTGTTTATTAAATGAATTTAAAGTTGTTATAATATCATCTATGTTCCCATTACGTTGTAAAATTAAATTTTTCATTTCAATATATCATTTAAATTTTTAACTACAAATCCAGCAGCACCTTTATGTCCACCTCCACCATATTGTTTAGCTATTTGTGAACAATCAACTTTATCATTATCATTATATAATGAGAATTTCCACAATTTAGCTACTCCATCATAATAAAAACAAGCACAACCATCATAGCCATCTTTATGATAATCTATACCGAAGTTAATAGGATTAAAACGTTCTTTGTTGATACAAATAAATTTTTTAGGTACTTTATTTTTAGCCACTGGTTTACAGTCTTTACAACAATCAAATAAATCAAAATGATACGGACTATGACAATCACATTTATCATTTTCATAGCTAAAGTAATATCTAATAAGTTGTTCATTCTCTTCTTTACCACAAATATTACATATACCAATTGCATGAATAGGTCTTATTTCTTCATTTGTTGGTATAGTATCTATCCAAAACTTAATTTCAAACCCATTCTTATAAATTTGTTTAGCTTCTGTACAAAGATATTGATAGATAGCAATACCAGATGTTTGTATTGAGTATGTAATTCCACTGTGGTTTAAATCATTTAGTAAATATTCATACGCTAATTTATAATTACTAATAACACTTCTTGCACCATATTGAAACTCTAATACTTTTTGTTCTTCATCAGTTCCTTTATGACCAAAACAATCATATCTACCAAGTAATCTAACTATTTCAGGCATTGGATTTTGATCTTCAATTTCCCCAAACTTTTCAATAGGATTACTCATGAGGTATTTCCAAGTAAGTTCACAAGCTGCAAATCTAGTACTTCGTAATCCTATAAATTTAGTATACTCATAATCATCATTTTCTTCAAAATTATCTTTAATAGCTGATATATGATGGTCAATCCAGTAAAAGTTATGTTTTAATTTATCTAAAAGTTTATTCATTTCTTCTTTAGGAAAACTAATATCACACATAATTACTCTATCATATTCTGATAAATCTGGGATAGGTTGTCCATAGTTGTAACCTATAAAATTGATTGGAGGTTCATTATTAATCATACCCCAATGTTTAACTATAGCTGCTGACATATATCCATCAAGATCAATACTATGATATACACAAACTGTTTTCATATTATCTATTTTTATGAGTTACTTTAATATTGATAAATGATTGATTTACTTTATCTCCGTCACTACTTGTGGGCTTTGTTATTACTGCATCAGCATCATACATATTTAATGCTGAAATGATATTACTCTCTAATGCGTTTTCTGGTGTTAATTTAATTTCTGTAACATCTCCATTTGTTAAAAAACTTGTTTTCATATTTCTATTTTATATTTAATTTATAATATGTTAACTTACTAATTTTAATCCACTAAATAATTTACCTTGAGTTTTATTCTTTTGTTTTGTAATACTATGATGCTCAATTAATAGTTCTACTTCTTTTGTAAAGTCTGGTAGTTTATGTTGTTCAACTATTTGTAATCCATCTTTACCAGTATTATGTGTTATATGAAATAGAATACTCCCTTTATGTTCTATACCAAACTTACTAGCTAAGTAAGCATAGAATTGTAATTGCAGGCCATATACATTTCCTTTACTTTGTGGCAGATGATCTATTGGATAATTAAACATAGTATCTTTATGAACAAATTCACTTGTTATTTCTCCACGAGCATCTTTCTCATAATAACCAGCTTGAAATGTAAGTGGAGCATTATTTGTTTTCCAATCGAATATTAGAAAATAACCTTTATCAGGATGATATATAAATACATCAATTAATCCACTTATTAAATGTTTAAAATCATAAACTCCAACTTCTGAATATACTTTATAACCTTTTTCTGTTACATAAGCTAATGATGAATAAATACTAGGAAAGTATTTCTCAACACCTTTAGATTTAAAATAATCTAAATCTAATACTCCATAAGTAGGATCAGATATTACATTTTCAATAGTACATATTCTACCATTTTTATATTTACCAGAAACATTAATATAGCCATTAGCTTCTTTAATTGCTTCTTCAAAGTAATTATGTTGAATATTACCTTTCTCACAAGCATTATTTTTATTCTCTTCCCACTCAACTATTAATTGTTGTTTAGTCTTCCCTTTATACTTTAAGTATTTAGGATGATTAGGATTCTTACCTATTAACTCACAAGCTGCTGCAATTTTACTTGCATCAAAGTGCTTTTCATACTTACCAATTAAAGTTGTAACACTAGTATAAACATTACCATAAACATCTGAATATTTATGTAGTTTAGGATTAAAATATAATTCTAATGTTCTTTTCATGTTACTAAAATAAAAAAGAGGAACATCACTTCCATGATGTCCTCTACTTAATTAAACTAAATGAGCTATATGAAACGCCTCTCCTAAAAGAGAATGAGTGTATTCTTAATGAATTTATAGAGTATCTTCCCAATTGAGCCACTAGATTCTGTTCTAGTCTTAGCTTCATTGATAAGTCCAGGAATAACATAAGGACTAACTTTAGCATTTGCAGTTTCCTTAACAATAACTTCTGTAATAACTCTTTTCTGTGCTTCCATAATTGTATGTTTTTAAATAACGATACAAAGATAATACACACATTATTAAAAAGCAAGTTATTTAACATTATTTTTATTATTATTTTTCAATCTTAATAATTCCCTTATTGCTAATATAGGTTCTATTCCATGCGATTGATTTGCTAATGTCATTCGAGCTTTGTAGATTTCCTCTTTTATTTCATTTCTGACCAACTTTGGCAGTTTGTCTAATTCTATGCCTTTGTCTTGTAGATATTCAGTTTGAAAGTCTATTGCCTTTTGTTTGGTGTCGTTAATTGTAAAGCTACCTAAATTTAATAATCTAATGTTTTCTTTATGTTCCATAGCATATTTAACATTCAATGCTTGATCATCTAAAATGTACATTAATTCTTCTTTAGTAAATTCAGGAAAACTAACTTGTACAGCTTTCGCTATATCTTTACGAATAATAAACTTGCCAATTTCTTTTAACTGCATTTAGTTTAGATCAAAGTATTCTTTAGCTTTATCTTGACTTACTACATCTCTATCTTTAAACTGAAGTATAATTTGTGCTTGAGTAGATTCTTTAGGTAAATAACCAAGTATTCCATATGATGGAACTACAATGTAATCTTCCATTAGAAATTGTTTACCTTCTTTAGTTAGATTCATAATTTGATCTTTAGTTAAACCAGCAATCATTCTATTTCTTTCAGCCATAGAGTTTTGGTTACCTGGAAGTAGAATAAGAAAAGGTGCTACATTTTTAAAGTCATTATTCATGTAAACTACATCCCCTATATTAAACCCATAGGTATTTTCTCCATAACCTGCAACTGTTAGAGATTTACTAATTTTAGCTGGTACTTTATCTGATGTTATTGCAGTCATACCAAGCATATAACTAATTTTAATTAATACACTATTTAATGTAGGTGTAAATTCTACAGTTGTTTTAGGTTCACGATAAGAATATTTTTCCATAATCTTTACTTTAATTTAGTTTATATTATTTTAATTATCTGATTGTTCAATAAATACATCATCTATTGGAAACTCTACATTATAAAACTCAGTTCTATCATTTACTCCTCTATTAAAAGCAAGTAAACAATTATATAAATAATTAGCTAATACATAATCTGGAGTATTAGATTCATCTTCCATTGAATGTTTATTTATAACATAAGCTATATCTTTCTTAAACAATTCAATTCTATCACTCTCTTCTTGTTTATCCTGTAAATAATTTACATCTAGTTCTTCTGTCAATGTAGTATTTACATTTTGTTTATGTGCTTCATTATATCCTTTACTCATTGTCATAACTATAAAATATTTAATAACCCAAATGTAAACTCTATTATATTAGTATGCAAGTTTCATTAACTTTTTTTAACATAGATAGTTAATTTTTTATCAATTATAGTGGTGATTTGTTAACAAAGTTAATAAATCTAAATAAATGTTAAATACTATTGATTTTCTCGAAAAAATAAACTAACTTCGCTGCTTCTTATCCTATTAAATTAATTCATAATAAATCATTAATTCATAATATAGTTAATGATACTCAATTAAATAATAACAATACTTGTTATTATTCAATTTCCTATCTATTTTTTGCTTCATCTCTTAATAGATAGGATAATTATGTTCAGTAAATATCTATTATTAGTTGCGTATTTTATGACTGATTTTCGAGAGAAAATAATGAAGTTATAAATAAAACAATAAATATTAAATTAAATATAAAACTAGATAATATAATAAAACTAGATAATTAATATTAATTTAATAGTGAAACTAGTGATCCTGCCCTTAGAGATTTCAAAAAAGAAATAACATATATTATTGATCTTTCTGCGAATCTATTTGAAACTAGAGAAGTAAATAGAGATGTATATATAATTAATATATTTACTAGATAATCTATTTGAAACAATTGTAAACTTGTTAGAAGTAGATGAAATTGATGTAACTACTTGAGAAAGTATAGAAAATTGTATAAATTTTAGTGAAACGGGTAGGAGAGTTAGATTTACTTGAGAAAGAATTTAAGGTTGAGAAAGTTATATAGAAAATTTTAAAATAGGCGAGATGTTGCAAGTGTGAGTGACTATTTAAATACTACCCCTAGTTAGAATAGAAATTTGAATGACCCATAGGTTAATAATACATGATTAATTTGAAATAGGGAAGATAGTTGAGAAATAATTTATGAATTTGATTGAAATGATGGAACTTCAGGAAACCTTTTTGATATTGATTAGAATAGAAACAAAGGTTGAGATTGATATAGATAATTAAATAGAGTGGGAATTGAAAAATAATTGGGTAATACTTGTGTGAGTATAGATAATTAATTATATGAATAATATGAAACTCTAGAAAGTTTATGAGATAGAGTAGATTGTAAAGTTTGATAGAGAATTTGATAATTGAGTGATTTGGAAATGATCTTTGATTGTAAGTGTGAGTGTAGATAGATTTAGTATAAACTATAGTAAAGTTTAGGAATCTGATAAGAATAGAGATATAGGTTTAGTTTTATATGGGATATACTGTTGAAAATAATTAGGTAACCCACGTGTGAGTGACTATACAATCTCTCCCCCATCACTTTAAGGTTTTCAAAGTACCCCGCCTTCATTAATAACTGATAAATTTCCAATTGTAAAAAGGGGACCCAAATTCATTAGAGATTGACTTGATACTTAAGATAGAGAATTGACTCCGCACATGAGAGAGTGAGTGTATTCATAAGTAATTGAATACGCATATTAATCCTGTACAAACGAACTTGATGGTTTTGAGTGTGGTTGTTTTTAAACTTGCAGTCATACTCTAAAACATGTAACTCCTATAGGTCAGTCTTTAGTTAATTCTAGAGATTGACCTATTCTTTTGAATACTTAATCCTATAAATACGAACTTGATGGTTTTGGAATGAACTGTTTTTATAATATTAACATTAATACATAAGTATCATGAAAAAAGACGTTTTCCTTAGCAAGTGTGTTGAACTTGCAATCGACGAAGAAACAGCAGCAGCAGTGTATGCTAAATTCTCTAAAACAGCAGAAAGAACTCTTAAACAGATTACTGATGCTGATGATCCACAAGCATTTGCTGATGCATTAGTGGAAGAACCTGAGCCAGAAGTAACCGTTGTAAATGGTGTCAAAGCTGAAATAGCACCAACCGAAATTCTTCAAGGTCGTATTAACTCAGTGACTTTCCAGGGTGCATTTGTGAAAGAAGATAACAATCGTACTGTTGGTGATGACGGTGAAATGCCAACAGCTGCAACAGACTGGACACGAAGTCACTTTCGTATTGGTATTCGTACTGTTACTGGTGACCTTATGTTTGTTATTGCCAAATATAAGCTACTCAATCGTGAGTGTGCTGCATTAGTTGGTGATGCAAAAACAGGTAATGACCGTGTTGCAGCAATAGTTCGCAATCTTGCAGGACGGTTTGTTGCTCTTGAAGTTAATAGATTTAAAGCAGGTGTTACTTACGAATATGCTTCACCTGATGCTTCGAATCCAACAGCAACAACTACAAAGAAATTCCTTGCAGATGTAAATCACCTTATAAGTCTTACTCTTGATGATGCCGAAGGTGCAATTGCTGGTTTATATCACGATTGGGCCAGTGTTGAAACTAAGAAACAAACTCATAAGGCAATGGCTGAGCACCTTACAAAAGTTGTTGGTATTGCCCAGACTACATTCACAGGTAGTGATATCGTGAATCTGTTGGCTCAGTTGCGGTAGTTGCTTACATTAGAGAATAGAGTTGTGTCCAATCACGGATGCAACTCTTTTTTTTTAATGATAATCCTTAATTTGATGGTTGTGTTGGAAGTAATTCAGAGCATTGTGAGTTTAATTTTGTTTTGGCTCATAACACGACTTTAGATTATTATTCTAATTTAAACAATTAAAAGCAAATGGAAGCAGATATAAATAGAATTATCGAATTAATTCAAACATTGGGTATAATGATGGGTATAACTCTAGTTGGAGTGATAGGTATACTAGTGTTAATTATTAATAAAGAAGACGAAAGGGATTGAGATAATAATTATTGTGGTATTAATCATTGTGTCAATTTACTATTTCTATGAGTTCAGAAGATTAGATAAAGAATTAGCTGGAATATTAAAGAGAACAATGAAAATGACAGAGAAGTTGATGGAGAAGTGAGTATTACTCAACCTTCTACTCCTTCTCATTCTCAACCTTCTCAACCAACAATTAATATACTGTTAATAATTTCAAATATCTACAATTAAATCTTCAACATCATTAACATTTACAATTAACCAAACCAATTACACATCTTAAATGAAGTTACAGATATTTAACTGAAAGGAGAACAAATGTTACCAACAGCATTAGAAATAAATAATTTACCAGATGAAAGATTAAATGAAATAATCGAAGCTGGTGAATCTATCAATTGGGGAATTAGACTGCTAGAAACACAAGAAGAGATTGATGAATATGTTGAGTGTTTATATGCAGAAAGAGATAAAAGAAATTTATCAAATCAGATATAAGTTGTGGGTAATATACTAAAACCTTCGAGTGATTAACTTAACTAAATTAAAGGAATGAAAGAATTATGGCTAATGCTTTGTTGTGGGGAACTCCTAGACAAATGTTTTGCTTCATCTAAAGATGATGCAGATAGAATATTTAAGATAAGAAATAGTTACATAGATTGGTATGAATCTGATATACTTTCAGAAGCAGACTATCTAAATGAACTTGACCTTAATCAATTTGAATCTCAAATGTAAAACATTAAACTTAGTAGTGGTGGAAGTTTGAAAGTTTATAAGTCATTAACAACTTAATTAAAAGGAGATAAAACAATGATTGACAGATTAACACAAGCTTGGTGTATACTTAAATCACCAAAAGCAGTTGAACTACTTGAAGATGTTGTAGATATGATCTATGATGAAAATGAAGCTATTAAAGCTGAAAGAGAAGCAATTAAACACAATGTTTATACTGAAGATGAGATTAAAAGAGCAATTCATCTTGCTTTAATTTATACTCGTCAGCATGAAACAATTGAAGAATCTATTAATATTGTACTTAATGCATCATTAAATGCTAAAACTCTTCGTGAAGAATTAAGTTTAATTGAAGACAATCAAAAATTTGAAACTAATAAATAAGGAGAAAATAACATTGAAGATGAAATTCAAAATCTTAATGATTATCCAGGTAAAACAAGTAAATTAATTGATGCTACTTGTGCAATTCTAACATCGGAAGAATATGTTAATAATTATGGAAGTTGGCAAAGATAATCTTAAATGATATTAATACACAGCTAGAGATAAAGTACTATGTACAGCTATTGATAGGTAGCTAGCTGTGTTTCTATTTTAATAATTAAAACTAACTAAAATGAGAGCAATAAACAACAAGTTTCTTTATGATCAAATTAAAGAAAAGAATCAAACAATTGAATATTTGATGCGACAATTAGTAGTATCAAATGATTTAATTAAAGAACAAAAACTATTATTGGATATTAGCAATAGATTAATTGCTGAATTAGAAGAAAATATTATACTTAAAGATAAAATAATATCAGGCAATAAATCAAATAAATGGTGGAGGTTCTGGTAATAGAACACTACCTAATTCCAACTATAACTATACTAGGTGTAGCTTTAGTAATATCAATAATTGTATTTATAATCAAAGTGTTTAAAATTAAATAACTAACTAAAATGACAACTTATCGAGTAAGAGAAACCAAAAAAGACATTAGTAATAGACTAACAATAGTTAATACTATGCTAAGTGTTACAAGAAAAGTTCAATCTTTGTCTATAATTGAAGATGAAGAAGCCTTAGATGAAGTAGATGATTTACTTATCAAACAAAGATTATTAGAATATAAATTAAAACAAATGAACTAATGGATAGTTTTTTAGCAATCGCTTTATTAATAACTATAATTGTTGCAATTATACTTGTGAGTATGATTCACAATTTATCAGTATATAAGAATACTGATCCTGCTTATTACAAAGAAAACATATTTATTTATAGTTTTCTTTTAACTGCTACTGCTTATATTGCTTTTAGTATACTTAGACACTTTATAACCTATTAATATGTGGCGAGAATACTTTAATGCTTTTATAGATAGATACAAAAAGAGAACTGAACTACTTACTTGTAAACATGAATGGAATGAATTAAAAACATTCAATGAATACAGGAAAGATTCTACAATAATAAGTTCCACAAAAGTAACTTATGTATGTAAAGTGTGTGGTAAATTTGAACAAATATTATTATAAATAAATACTTAACAAAATGAACGAGAAAAACATAAAGAAATTTATTGAGAATTTTGAAAAACTAGGAGCAGTTAATGAAGTTTCTAAGCTATTAACAATAATAGAAGAAAAGAAAGAAAATGGTCAGCCTCCTGTTATTACTGAATCAGAATTACAAACTAGAATTAAAGATTTAGTGATAAGTACATTACATGAAATATTTTCTATGTCAACAGAAGATAAACCTAAACAATCAAATGAAGAAGATTGTAATAAATGTAATGAAACTGAATGTCCTAGTCATCCTACTAAAATGAATTAAGAAGTTGGTAGAAAGTTATCAAAAATGATATATGTTTTTGAAAAAACTTTTCTAAGGGCTGAGTGGCAAGCAACAGCAAATGTAAATCAAATATTATCAATAGAATCAAACCTACTATTGACAATACAAAAATATTAAATTTCTCTTTTAGTTAGGTTTGGTTATCCTATTAGTTTAAATGGTAAAACGATAATTGGTTTCTGTAAACTTCCAGTTATAAGTAAGGTTCGATACCTTTATAGGATACAAATGAATTTAGTAATAATTAAAACTTTATGAAATATGATTATAGGTATTAGTGGAAAAAGCCAAAGTGGCAAAGATTTAGTAGGTAAGATTATACAATATCTTATTTATATGAATAAACCTGTTAAAGGAAGATATTATCCTATTGATGTATTTTTACAAGAAGTCAATAAAGTAAATTTAAATGATATTTCTAATTGGCAAATAGTTAAATTTGCAGATGCTTTAAAAGATATTATTTGTATTCTTACAGGTTGTACTAAAGAACAATTAGAAAATGCTGATTTTAAGAATAATTTACTACCTGATGAATGGATTCGATATGGTTACGCCGATGGATTTATTAAAAAATATATAGGTAATGGTGATATGGGTGAACCTATTATGAATAATAAACAATGTTCTAAAGAGAAATATGAAGAAGAATTTAGAACTAATTGGCAAACTGCTTATAAAGATCATTTAACATATCGTGAATTATTACAATATTTGGGAACAGATTTATTACGTAATCAATTGCATGAAAATGTTTGGGTTAATGCACTTTTTAGTAAATATAAACCTATTGGTTCATTTACTGATATAAGTCCTGATTGTCCTAGACAAGGTATATATGATGTTACTGAAGCCGATGAACTTCAATATGGTAGTATTAAACATAAATATCCTAATTGGATTATAACTGATGTTAGATTTCCTAATGAAGCTAAATCTATCAAAGATAGAGGTGGTATTGTTATTAGAGTTAATAGAATTAGGTTTGTAAATAGTAGTATTCCTGGATTTAAATCACTTCCTATTCCTGGTATTGATTATATACCACATGAATCTGAAACAGCTTTAGATGATTTTATATTTGACTATATTATTAACAATAATGAAACAATTGAAGATTTAATAGAAAAAATAAAACAAATATTAATTAAGGAGAAAATAATATGACAAATAAAGTTTACGTACTTTCATCATCTGCTGGAATGGGAGATGAGTTTCGTTGGTGGATAGAAGGAATATTTACTGATCCAATAGTAGCAGAAGAAAAATCTAGATTTATAACTTCTAAGAGTAAAGCAATAAAAGATGCTCAACCATCTTATGATGACGATGATTGGTTTGAATATTATAATAAATATTCTTCTGACTTAGATTTTAATGAGTGTAAAATTACTGAATATGAACTTAATAAACTAGTTAATTATGACACAAGATGAAAAAATAAAGTATTTTCAAATGGCTGCTGGAGTATGTGGTATAACTATGAACCTACAAACCGCTGAATTATTAGTATCTCAATATGAATTGATATTATATAAAAAAGGAGATACTGATTTAAAATCAATTGTTGAAGTAGAATATAAAATTGAGCAAAAACATAAAGCTAATGACAAAACGAAAAACAAACAACAGACCAAAGTATAATGTTAATGATATAGTGTATGCTATTGCTTTTATGAATGATTCTGATACAGACTATGGTAAAGAGAAATATAAAGAGGAACAAGACTTTATTAGAATATTTAAAGTAACAATTGATTCTATATGGATTAATCATGATGGAGTTAGTTATATGCTTAAAGATCCTAAAACCAATAATGATTGGTCAGTAGAAATACCAGAAGAACAAGTAAGTCCTAATATTAACGAATTATATAAATACCTACACAAGAGATGGAAAATCTAATGAACTTAACACTTAAAGGTTATCCTATAACTCTAGATAAACTTAAAGGTTTAGTTATGGTTGGATATATTGATGCTTTCAACAACATTAACTTTTGTTCACCTAGAACTTGGGAACTAGTTAAAGATAGTTATCCAGATGTATTAACAGTTATTTTAACTAATAAGAAATATGAAGGTATATTTCTATTAAGAGTTAAATTTAATTATTATTTTACATTTGGTCAAGACCATTATGATAAAACAGGTAGAGCAATGAAAAACTATTGGGTTAGAGTAGTTGCTGTTAACTATGATACTGCAAGAGATCATTTTATTAAAGGTTTTACTAGACATTTTATGAATAAAGAAGATGAATTTGCATTTCAATATTCAGAAGATAACTTTCAGAAATCTTTTCATCCTTTAGGAGAAATAATGTTGATAGAAGGAGGTACAAATGATTGATATAAGTACTTGTAAAAGACATAAAGATGGTTGTGTTTATGGTATATCTCCAGCCGTAGTTTGGAGAGTAAATACCGACAATAAAGTATTTACTATTGACTTATATAATGATAGGGATTTAGGTTTTACAATAGCGTTTGACTATAACTTAGAAAGTAACACATTTGGTAATTTTCATGCTAGAATAATAACTAAAACTGAATTTTATAAACACGTAGCTATATTTAAATCTAAACTTAAAGCTCTAAACTTATGATAGACTTCACAACTAAACTAATTAAATCTAAGTTCTTAACAGTTTCTAAAAGTAGTAAGCCTAAAATTACTAAAGAACATATACAACATGGTACAGTTAAGTATCATAAAGAAAGTAAAACTTTCGTAATTGAAGTAGTAATTAAGGATATAACTGTACTATTAGAATGCGTATGGAGTTTAGATTCTATTCATGCTGGATATTTATATTCTAGTGAGAAGAATGATTATCATGAACTTTGGACTAGAATTAAATGGCCCGAACTAACTAAAGATTTGAATAGACTAAAGATGATTCTTGTTATGTGGTCAGTATTAAAACCTGGTCTTAAAGTTGACTATGTAATATGTGGTGAACAAGCAAGAATAATTCAAGTATATGACAAATCTTGAAACATACATTCAACTACATAAAGCTATAAGTAACTATGGATTATTAAAAGTTAATGATTTATTAAAATATAATACTCAATGGAAACGTATAGCTTTATGTTTAGATGAAGTTGAAAAATTATCTAATTTAACAACAAGAGATAAGATGATTATTAAAAATTTATTAAAAGATATAACAATAGGAGAATGTTATGAACACTAAGTTACTTGAATTAATAGAGAAGTATAAAGATACTAATTTCTTAGTATGGTTACCACGATCAACAAAGTTAAGTCTACATGATTTAGCTAAATTAGAATACTCTCAACAGATAGGAATATTTCTAGAGTATTTATATACTCAATATGGTATAGTTATAGCTATATCAGATACTATTAAAGTTCAATACTTAAATGAAGAAAACAAGTTACTTACTGAAACTATTGTAGATAAACCACTTAATGATAGTGTAGTTATTAATTATCTATTTGGAATTGGTAAAGCAATTAGTAGTAATTTTTTGCCGTTTTGAGTAAGTTTGAATAATTAAATGAAAAATGGCTTTAAATTCTGATTTGTGCTGCATTATTTTCAAAGTTTAATAGTATAGTACCAAAACAGGTTTGCGTTTAAAATACGTGACTTATGTAAGAACTAACCAAATAATATAAATAAATATGTTTAAATGGAACAAAAATATATAGAACAAGGTCTTTGGAATAAGATTGTGACTGGACTTACGCCTAGTCAAACAAAAGGACTTTTAGCTATGGTTGAATGGTTCAAAGATGATAGTAAATTACTATTTCTTTTGTATGGCAGTGCTGGAACTGGAAAAACTTTCCTTATAAAGAAATTTCTAGATGAAATTGTCAAATATGGAATGGTTGTTACAGCACCTACACATCAAGCTGTTAGAGTAGTTGAAGCTGCAACTGGTAGAAAAGGTAAAACATTTCATGCTCTTCATGGTTTAAGACCTAATTTTAACTTAGCATCATTTAATATTGATAATGTTAAGTATGATACGTTAGGTGATGAACAAATAATGAATTATCGAATTGTAGTTGTAGATGAATCTAGTCAAATAGGTCATCAACTGCATGATCTCAATGTATTAAGAGCAAAGACTTACAAAGTTAAAATACTGTATATTGGAGATGCTGCCCAGTTACCGAGTGTAGAAGATAAATACGAAGGACAAACTCATCAGACTTCACCTGTATTTTCCATTGAAGATAAGTTTGAATTAACTGATATAGTTAGACAGAAAGCAAATAGTCCTTTACTTGATGTATTAGAAATACTAAGGGATGATGTAAAAAATCAAACATCTGAGTTTCTAGGTTTAATTAGAAAGAAACCTATAATGCTAAATGATGATAAAGAAGGATATGCTTGTATGGATATGACTAGATTTAAAGAATCTATAACTAATAGGTTTTTAGATCATAAATACAAAACTAATCCTTATTATGTCAAATATACTGCATGGAGAAATGTTAATATTCAAGGTTGGAATAAGTTTATTAGAAATACTCTATTTGATAAACCAACAGAAATATTAATAGAACCTGATTTACTTATAGGTTATAATACAATTATTGATCCTAATAACTTTATGAGTACTATTCTTACTAATTCAACAAATTATAATATCAGAAGTATAACTAAGAGATTATCAGATTATGACTTTGATATATTTGTAGTTAATATTGATGATGGAGAAGTTGTTAAATCAGTATCTATTGTTGATCATCAATCTGTAACATTTAGAAAGTTTTATAATCTGTTGAATAATTATCATAAACAAGCTATGTTTGCTCAACCTTCACAAAAGAGTAAACAATGGCAGAAATACTATGAATTTAAAAATAGATATTTATGTTTATTAGACTTTCAACTTAGAGATAAGAATGATGATGATACATTTACGTTTAGAGGAACTGTTAAAAGAGATCTAGATTACGGATATGGTCTAACTGTAAATAAAATGCAGGGTAGTACTATAGAATATATCTATGTTAATCTAATAGATATTTGTTTTAATAATGGGGATAAAACATTTCCTATTAGAAATACACCATCTAGACCTTATGCAATTGAACTTAGAAATAAGTTATTATATACAGCAATTAGTAGAGCAAGTAAACAAGCAATAATATTAGTATGAAAAACAATAATTCAAATAAATCTTATGTTTCAATGGAACAAAAAGTTTGTCCATGTTGTGATAAAGTATTTGATAGTGGTTCGTTATTATTAGATACAAGACTAAAATATTCTTTAGATAGAAACACTATTACAGGTTTTAAATTGTGTGATGAATGTCATAAAGAAGGATATGTATTGTTGGTAGAAATTGATAATCCTTGTGAATCAGGAACAATTAAAGTTAGTGATGCAAATAGAACAGGTAGATTAATTTATGTTATAAATGATGTTTATCTACAAATGTTTGAAGAATCTGAACTTAGACCAATGGTTTATATAGGTAAAGAAATATTTAATTATATATTAAGGTTACATAATAAAATAAATAATGATCCAAATTAAATTAGAAATCAAATTTGATATTGATGAAACAGTTTATGTAGTTAGGTATGAAAAAATACATAAGTTAATAAACAAAGGAATTGTATTAGATCTACAAGTTAATTCTAATTCTATTTTATATAGAGTTCAATTAATTCATTCTGATATTACTATTTGGGTTAATCAAGATAATATATATAAAAATTTAGAAACATTAAATAATAGTTTATGAAACCAGAATTTGAAAAGTTATTAGGTAATGATAAAGATAAATTCATTAAGAATGTTAAAAATAGTACAGATTGGGATGAAAGTACAAGTTTAGATGAAAGATTACATCAACTAGAAAATTATAAAAGTTTTTTTAACTTTATAGCTAATGCTTTTACATGGCAAGATACACCAGAAGGAGTAGATTTTTGGGATAATATGGCATCTAGAAAATGATAAATAATTGTACTAAATGTGAAATATCTTCACATCGTAAGAACATAGTAATATCAGAAGGATATGGTACAGACATTCTATTCATTTCAGATACACCTAGATATTTAGATAATAAAACAGGAGTACCTTTCAGTGGTTTAGTTGGAAATGTTTTCAAACGAATATTAAGTGAAGTAGGAATATTGAATATCTCTTACTTTACTTTAATAACTCATTGTTATCCAAATAATAGAGAACCATCTGAAGTTGAAATAAAGAATTGTTTACCTTATCTAATTAGAGAAATAGAAGAAATTAAACCTAAAGTAATAGTATTACTTGGGGGTATAGCTTTAAGAACCTTTTGGGGTAAGAAGTTTTGGACACTTAATGAGAAAAGAGGTAAACCAATGGTTAATAACAATAGAATAATAATTGCAACTTATTCACCTTATTATATTGTTAAACCAGGAAGTAATCTTATATTAACTCAATTTGTAGAGGATATGTTATTAGTTAAAAAAGTAATTAACCAATGGAACAAGATAAAATATCAGTAGTTTATGATATGGAGTGTGTACCAAATATAACTACTTTAGCATTTATACCAACTAAAACATCACAAGAGAAAATAGATAGATTTAAAGAACTAGATATTCGTGGTGAAGATTGTACTTATTACTTTCTTAATGAAATAGGTGGTAGAGTATTTGTATTTGATGAATATTCTGATATTGAAAAGGAATTATATGCACTTAGAGAATATGTTACTAATATAGCAGTAATAGTTGGTTATAATAATCATAACTATGATGATGTATTATTATTTCATATTCTAACTAATATTAAAAAGTATGCTGCAATGGTTAGAAATAATATGATTGCTGATATACTTTTAGATATGTATAATTCTTCTGGAAACATAATAGATACTGAAAAGTTTATTATTAATGATGAAAGAAAGAATTATAGAAAGTATCCTAATAAACCTATATCTATTGATTTACAAAAACTGAATCATTTAGATGTAAGTTTTACTTCACTTAAACAGTGTCAAATAATATTATGTTGGCATAATGTTAAAGAATTTGAATTACCACCAATATCTGAATTAGATGCACATTATTATAAAGTATATATTTCAGATGGTAATAGCTATAGAACTGAATCATTACTGTATCATAAAGATCGTTGGGAAGAATATTCTAAAATGAATGTATTTCAAAGATATATTCCACCAGAATATAAAGCTGAATTGATTTATTATAATATTAATGATACAATGTCAACATTAGCTTTATTTAGATATTCACATGGAGAATTAATGCAAAGGTTAGCTGCTACTGAATTATATAAAGTTAATGTTAGAAGTTTAAGCAGAAGTAGTACTGCTGAAAAGTTAATATCTACATTTTATATTAGAGAAAGTAATGAAACTTACGAAGACATAAAAGAAAGAATTGATTTAGAACCAGTAGTTGCTTTAAAAAATATAGTAGATAAAACAGTACAATTTAATACTCTTAGACTTCAAGAGTTATTAACTAAAATAAACAACACTATTGTATTTACAACTGGTAGTACATTTAAAGATGAATTTGTTTATGCAGGTAATAAATTTAGTGTAGGACTGGGTGGATTACATACTATTGATAGACCTGGAATATTAACTTCTACTGATAAATATACTTATACTGATGCAGATGCAGAATCATATTATCCAACAACTATTATAAACAATAATCTTTCTCCTAAACATATGGATATAAATTACTTTATGCCCATGTATAAAACTATTAGAGATAGAAGAGTTTATGCTAAACATAATAGGTATAATGCAGATGGTACAATTAATCAACAGTTATCAGATGAGAACGAGATACTGAAGATTGTGCTCAACGCTGTATACGGTGAACTTTTGCCGTAATAAAAGTGGGTTAATTGCTGGAACATCTTGAAGGTATTACTACTACAACAAAACTCGTGAGAGTAATTGTGAATGTTTAAGAAAGTAATATTATAAGACAATCAGCAGCGAAGCATCTTAGAGATAAGATGAACGTTCAACGACTATCCGCAAGGAGTAGTTATAATATTTGTAACATTATAACGAAATACCCACTATTTAAAAATTTTTATTAAAAATTATTTTAATTACTTGTATTTATCAAAATTTTAAATTACATTTGTTTCGATATTCAAATTTATAAATTATAAAACAATAATAGTTAAAATTATGGAAACAAATGAAGTTTTAGAAAGAGAAGAATTAAATTCTAATTGTGGTATTTATTTTATCAAAAACACAGTTAATGATAAAGTATATGTAGGTCAAAGTTCTAATATAAAACATAGGATGCAACAACACGTATCTAGTGCTTTAAATATTACGAAAGATAACCAACATAGTCATATTTATAATGCTATGAGAAAATATGGAATTGATTCTTTTCAATGGGGAATACTTGAATTATGTGATCGTTCTGAATTAAATAAAAAAGAAGCTGAATGGATAAGTGAATTAGATTCTTCTAATCAGAGCAAAGGTTATAATTTAATAACTTATGATGAAAGACTTAATGCTGTAATGTCAGATATAACAAAATTAAGAATTTCAGAAGCTAATAAAGGAAAACCTAAATCTCCTGAACATATTGCTAATATGTATACTAAATGGAGTAAAGATAATTTACCAAATGATGAAATGATAGCTAAAAGAGTTGAAACAATGAGAAGAAAATTAAGTGATCCAAACTATGTTGCTCCTCAAACAGGACAAATTGCTTGGAATAAAGGTTTAAAGACTCCATTAGAAACTAGAGAAAAACAACGATTAGCTAAATTAGGTACAACGCAAAAAGAAGAAACTATAGAAAAAAGAAGACAAAAAATGCAAAATAAAGTTTATCAATTTAATCTGAATGGAGAATTTATAAGAACTTGGGAATCTCCTAGAGAAATTGAATTAAACACAAATCTCTATTTAAGTATGGGAATAAGGGGTTGTTGTAATGGATCTAAATTATATTATTTAGATTCTATATTTAGATATGAAAAAGATATACTAGATATTAATAACCCAAATATTCCAGATAATGAATTAGAAATTATAAAAGATAAACTTTTAACAGCACGAAAATCTTCTGCAAGAGGAAAATATAATTCAGCACCAGATAATTCACAAGTTATAAATAATTTACATAATATTTTTAAATAAAGATATAGTCTAATCTACTATGAGAATAGTAGGTAACAATAGTTAAGGTTTACAGCTTAATATTGATATTGTTACAAAAATGAAAAGTAGAGAACCTAATAGTATTCTATTTGATCCATATATTACTTATGGTGTTACAATCAATTGTCAACTGTATATGCTTAAATTAGTAGAAATGCTAACAGAAGCTGGTATAAAAGTTGTAAGTGCTAATACTGATGGAGTAGTATCTAAAGTATATAATACACAAAAAGATGTATATGATAAAGTATGTAGTGATTGGCAAATAATGTTTAATCAAACTTTAGAGTTTACTCAATATGTTAAATATATACGATCAGATATTAATAATTATATTTCAATTAAACCTGGTAATAAAATTAAAGCTAAAGGTAGATTTCTCAATGAAGTAGATTTAGCTAAAGGATATATTCATCCTGTTGTTACAAAGGGTGTGTATGAATATTTTATTAATGGAATTAAACCTAATGATTTTCTACATAATCATGATAATATTTATGATTTTTGTATAGCTATTAAAGTTGGTAAACAATTTACAGTTGAATATCAAAGTTTAAATAATTCTGAGTTGAGTAGAAAACAATTAACTCTTACTAATAGATTTTATATATCTAATACAGGAGGAGCAATTGTTAAAATTCGTAAGGATAATGGGCAAGTTAATAATCTTGCAGCAGGAGAATATGTTAGGTTATTTAATAAATTCTATAGAGTACCAATGAAAGAATATGATATTAAATATAATTTCTACAAAGGTAAGATAATGGAAGTTATTAATAATGTAATAGGTAATACTGTTGAGATTACTAGAAAAGGAACAACAAAGATTAGTGGTAAATTATTTGATGGATTGGAGGATTGATGATAACGTAACTTGTGTAAATACAATGCCGACAAAATAGTAATAACTTTAAATTGAAATAAAAATGAAAACAAATTGTGGAAGCTCTCCTGAAAGCATAACTCAGGCATTGGATTTACACAATGTTACCAACCGTACTTTTTCGGTTGATGAAGTGAAAATCCTTTTAGAAAAACAAAAACAAGCGTGTGCTAATGAATTTATCCATGCAGAAATGACAATGGAACAAGCAAAACGCAGAGTATTAAATGCACCAACTGTATCTTTTTAGTATGGTTGGTAACTACAAATAATAATAAAATTAAAGTAATTAGAAATTGTTTAATTAGAAAGATAAGGGTGACTAAATGAAGGATGAATTAATAAATTTTGAAACAGCTAAGTTAGCTAAAGAAAAAGGATTCAGTTTTACATCTAATAATCAATGCTATAATGATGGAGGATTTATTTGTGATACTGGATTAGAAGATAATGATATTAATTTATATTATGATATTCCTGCACCTACTAAATCATTACTTCAAAGATGGTTAAGAGAAGTACATAATATAGAAGTATTACCTACAACTTATAGAAAGACAAAAGGTAAATATGATTGTATTATAATTACTTCACTTAATGAATTTAGTGTAATGACAGAAACTAGACATGGTTGGTTTAATAATTATGAAGAAGCATTAGAACACGGTTTAATTGAAGCATTAAAATTAATTAACAATGAAACAAGAAATTAAATATAGAGCAAACGGAACTGTATTAGGTACATATAAAGAGATTGGAGAACTTGGAGAAGATAGTCATCCAACTGTTATAGTAAAAGGAGCTACTAAAGAAGATCTAATACATAATCTTAATAAAATGTTAAAAGATGGAAGTTTAGATTATTATGGAACTTTCAGACATTTAATAGGTGCAGTATTAGTAATAACTAAAATCATGAAAGTTTGGATTGATGATAAAGAATATCTAAGATTTGAATATGATGATTTAATAATTGGTGATTTAACAGATGAACAAATAGAATTTTTAAAAGAGAATATGTAATGAACAAAAAGTATAAAATCATTGAATTTGAAGAAAGTATTGTAAATGATAAATTTCAACTTGATAAACTTAGAGAGATACCTAATTTAATTAAAGCTGATGCAGAGTATCTAATAGATAAAGCAATAGAACGTAAATTACAAATTGAGCCTAATGATGGAAGTGTTGAACTTACATATAAACCTACAATTATAACTGTAATGTATAGAAAAGTTAAAGATAAATATAAAGTAATAGCAAGAGCATGATAACTATAATCATATCAACTATTGTTTATTTAGTATTTGTATATTATTCTTATAGAGCTATTCAAATAGAATTTAAAGACGATAAAGAAGAATTAGATATTGGTTTAATACTTTCTGTAATTATTCCGATATTGAATATTATAGCATATTTTATATATACAGATACAAACAAACTTGCAAAATGGTTCTTTAATATGAAAGATAATGAACATAGAAACTAGACAAAATATAGCAGCTAATAAAGCTATGGAACATCAAGGTAATGGATTACTTTATTATGTTCCTGGATTTAATAAGATGAATGTATGTAAACAAATAATTAAATCTGGAGTATATAAAAACATTTTAATTGTTGTTCCAAATTCAGATATTAAAAGATCATGGGAACATAATACTAAAGATGTTGGAGATATATCTACGATTGTTATTGACACAGCCCTTAGAGTTTCTAAAAAAGAAAACATAGATTATTATGATTTAGTTATCCTTGATGAAGTTCATAGATACTTAACTAATGATTTAAAATGTTTACTTACTAGTGACTTTCATGAAGATGCAAAAGTAATAGGTTTAACTGGATATATGCCTAATAATGGAGATAAATCTTTATTATTACTTCATTTACCTATTATTGATTCTATTAGTGAACAAGAAGCTATAGCTAATAATTGGATTTCTAATTATAGAGAATATAATTTAGGTTTAGTATTTCCTGATTTTGCAAAAGATAAATATAAACAACTTAGTGAAACTATCACTATAATGATGGATATATTTAAAGGTTGTAAAAATGATATTACAGTCAATAGAGTTCCATTATTTAAATCAGATATGGATGTTATATTTGGTTGTATATCAGGAGTAATGTATGAAAACCATAGATTCTCAGGTGAAGAAGTTAGAAACAACTTAGCTAAACGTAAAGGATGGAGTTTAGATATTCAATCATCAGATAATTCATATGCTGAAAGAATAGATAAATTTTGGAATCCAGTTAATATTAAAGATAATGCAACTATATTCACTAGAGCAATTAAAGCTAGAAACAACTTACTTATTGATAATGTAGTTAAACGAGATGCTGTACTAGAAATAGTAAAAGCTTTTGATAGACCTACAATATTATATAATGAAGGTATTCAATTTGCTGAAAATGTAGCATTAAACATTGAAAGTATTAGACCTGGTGAAGTTTGTATTTATCATAGTAATCTAGAAAGTAGATATATTTTAGATAGAGTTACTGGTGAATACATAACTTATGCTAATGGTAAACCTAAGAAGTTTGGTGCTCAATCACTTAAAAAACTAGCAATAGAAGGATTAAAATCTGGTAGATATAAAATATTATCTACTGTTAAAGCATTAGATGAAGAAATCGAAGTTCCTAATCTTTCTCTTGTTATTATTACTGCTGGTAGTATTAATCCTCTTCAACAACAACAAAGAAGTGGTAGAGTTAAAACTATTGATTTAATGGATACTAATAAAAATCCTATTGTAATAAATTTATACTTTAAGGATTTTATATTAGATGATGAATATATTAGATCGAGAGATTTATCTAAATTAATACAACGACAAGCAACCTATAAAAATGAACCTATTTGGATTAATTCTGTATTAGAAATAGTCTAAGAAACTTGTTAAAAAATGTTAAGCATATTATGTTTATTAACCAATTAATATTATCTTTGATGCTATGAATGAAACACAATTAACCACTTACACAAATCCAGAATCAGTATTACGTCTTGCAACATCTCTTGTTGATAGTTTAATTGAGAAAGATGAAGAAGGTAATATTGTTTCTAGTGATATAACTAAAAATTTTATTTCTAGAGATAATAAGGGTATAGAAAGATTCTCAAAAGGAGATGCGTTAGCTTGTATTATTCTAGGACAAGAACTAGGTTTAAGTCCACTAATTTCTTTATCACTCGGTAAAGAAATAAATCCTTCCAAAGTTTATGCTATTGATAAAGGTAGAAGTATGGGTTTAAGTGCTTTAGAAAGTATTAAACTTGTACATACTATTCCAAGTAAAGGTGGATTTGTTATCTTTGTTGGGGTAGATTTAATAGCTAGACAATTAATTAAAGCTGGAATTACATTTGAACTAATAAGTGATTATGCTCCTTGTTATTCATATTCAGTTTATGATAAAGCTAGTAAAACATTTGTTCCTGTAGATAATGATAGAGCTTTAGTAGAAAATGAAATATCTAGTAAATTCTTTTTATTAGATGCAAGTACTACTCAAGAAGAACTAGATAAAGCAAAAGCTGAAGGTAAACTTATACTTAAAAGGAATGTTTCAGATTATGTTACATCTTGGTTATTTAAAAGATCAGGCTTTGAACCTTATCTTTCATCATTTTATAGAAGTGAAGCTGTAAAAGCAGAACTTATTGCTACTTACAATTCTAAAAATGAATTAGTAACAAGTGGTAAAGATAACTGGAATAAGTATGAGAAACAAATGATGCGCAATAGAGCATTTGCAACCGGTGGTAGAAAGATAGGTGCAGATGTATTAAATGGTGTTTATGAGAAGTATTCTGAATCTGAATTTGTAGAAGATACAGAAGCAACAGTTTTAACTGATTAAATTCAAATACTTAAAAGTATAAAATAGAATCTAATTCTATATGTTGTTTAAGTATTAATTTATTATATTATTTAACTATTTATTAATTATTTATTAACTATTTTATTTATTAATTTAATTCATTATTATTATGAAAATTGTATCAGGTTTTAGCGCAGACAGTTTCTTTGGTAAAGTACAAAAGACTGCAAGAGTTATTCAATCTTCAACACCTCAAATCACAGTTGCAACAACGAAAGATAAATTCGTTTTGAATAATGCAGCTATGTCATTAATGGGATTACCTGAAAAAGGTGGTCGAGTTATGATTCTCGATATGAATATCGGAGTGAGTGATCCTGCAGAACTTAAAGGTATCAACGAAAGGTACTTCATTGCTCAGAATTTGTATGCTGCTGATAAGAAAGGTCTTGTTACTGAAAGTGGAGACTTCTCTTATACTGGACCATGGGGAACTATTAATCTTGGTGAAGATGCAGTAACTGAAGTTTCTCATAAAGATCTTATTTCTAAACAATTAGTTCTTGAACGTAAGGGAACTAAATCATCTACTTGTATTTCGTATCATAAATATGTATTTGATATTGAACGAGTAACTATTGAAGATGAAGAAGGTAATGTAACTAAAGAATTCGTTTTAGTTCCAGGTGGTAAACCACAGCCTTTATTTCAAATGACAAACGTACAAGTGTTTGATCATACTCCAGAAGTGGAAGTAGAAGATTAATCATTAGTTTGTTAGTATCTAAGAAGGAGTGTATATTATACTCCTTCTTTTTTTTCGTATTATGTTAAATTTAATAAACTTATAATTATTATGGCAAAATTAAATATTGCTCAAAAGACAACAACAAATCTTCCACTCAGACCAATTAAAGATGGTAAGGAAGGATTTTTATTTGATGGTTTTGTACCTAGTATTTTAACTAGTGTTACCATTGGAGAACAGGAATATAGTAAAGGTGAGTTTGAAGGACGTAAGATTAAAACTCTTATGTTTACTTACACTAATTATAAACTTAATCCAGATGAACCTGAAAGATATCTTATTCATACTGAAAAGATTATTGGTACTAAGGAAGAAAAAGATGGAGTATTGAAAGATCGTACAGAAGAAGCAATTGATAAGAATATCACTGAAATGTGGAAACGTATTAAACATATTATGGAAGAATTGAAATATTCTCCTAATTATAAAGATGTTTCTACTATTCCCCAAAAGGATTTTAATAAATACTTTGATATTCCCGCAGTTGGGGATGTTGAAGTACGAGTTAAAAAGTATGAAGAGTTCTTTCAGTATATTGCAGATTTCATTAATGGTACTGATGGAAAATCTATGCTTACTCATAAAAGAGTAACTGAAGGTGTACCTTGTTGGTTAAATATTCAGGCTTCTTATCCAGATAAACAATTCTGGTCTTTACCTACATTTGTAAGTCAAGGATTTATGGAAGGTATGAGATTTACTGAAAAAGGTAACATTATTCCTCCAGTTAGACTTGAACGTAAGCCATCAGATGTATTAGTACTTAGAGTTAAAGCTCAAAAAGGTGTTACAGATATGTCAGTTCCTGGCTCAGGAAATGAAGCAAATGACATAGTTTCAAAATTAGCATTAGATTAGTATTGTATAGTTGATAAGAGAGGGAGTGTAACTACTCCCTTTTTTTTATAATATGAAACTAATTACCGCAGGATATAGAGATACAATTCTTAAATACTATGATCAAATAGATATATTTTCTTATTACTTAGATATACCACCAGAAGCAATAATAAATTGTATACAGAATAAGAAATATATAAGTAATCCTCTTCGTGTAGATTATAATCCTTCATTAACTTTTATTATGAAAAATGGTAAAGTTCGTATGATGGATTCAGCTAGACGAGAATTTAGAGGAGATATATTTGATATAGTAGGATTAATGTTAGAAGAAGATTGTAATACACCTGTTGGATTTGCAAAGATTGCTAGTCATATAATTAAAAATGTAACTGATGTTTCTCATTCATTAGAATATGAAGATAAAGTTAAAATAATAAAGTTAGTTGATAGCAAACCTAAAGTACCTAAAGATTTAGAAGTATTTATCAGAGATTGGGAAAAAGTAGATGTTGATTATTGGAAAAAGTTTCATATACCTATTGAATTTATTAATAGTAATTTTGTCAGACCAATTCAAGAAGCATATGTTAATTCAAATCTATATTACTCATTTACTAAATCTAATCCTGGATATGTATATCTATATGGAAAAGACGCAGATGGAAAACTATTACAAAAGTGGTATTTTCCGTATGAAATAAAGTCTAGAAAACACAGAACTAATGTTCATTATCCTTTTGAGAATATTTATGATATAAAAGGTAATGATACTCTACTATTAATAAAAGCTACAAAAGATAGGTTGTTAATTAAATACATAATCAATATGTTTTTTTCAAAAACTCCTATAGGCAGAGTAACGAGTAAACTTGATTTAGTTAGTTTAAGTTCTGAGGCTACTAGAATAAAATCTAAAACTATTGATGTACTTAAAAGTAAATACAATAATATATTTATGTATTTAGACAATGATCAAACAGGTAATACTTCAGCATTGTACCATAATGAACTTGGTATTAATGTTCGATTTATTCCTACTGGTAGTTACAAAGATATAAGTGACTATGCAAAAGGAAATAGTTTAAAAGATACTGCTAATTTACTAAGAAACTATATTGAATCATGGAAGCTGTAAAGTTAAAAGGAAATGTTGTGGAAATCAACAAAGGGATTAAAATAGTTCGGATTACAGAAGAAGATGTAGAAACTATTTCTGATCATGTAAGTAGTAAAAGCGAGATACCTATTTTGGTAAATTATGTTAAAGTAAATAAAGTGTATGCTTTCGGTAATGTTTATGAAGATGGAGATGTAATTGATAGTAATGAATCGTTAGATCATTATATTAAACATTTGATTCCGTATGAAGATTTACCTAAATTAGAAAAGAGAGCATACAAATGTTTTGCTGGTATTCCAACATTGAGAAATAATATTATTCAACATGAAGATGTAGGGTCAAGTATTAATTGTCTTATGGATATATTAAAACATCCAAAGTATGTATTGATTTTTAGTTAGTAATTTAGAGTAGGTAGAGAAATTTACCTACTCTTTTTAATATTAAATAAAGAAGACAATGATAACAAAACTATATGCCAATGATGGCAAAAACATAAGAATATGGCAAATTGAATACAATAACTATGCTATTAAAATATCATACGGTGTATTAGGTGGTGCTTTAATAGAAAGATATATGAATAAGCAAAAATCTAAAACGTGCCAACAAACGGCTGAAAAGCTGATAAAAGACAAGCTAAATGAAGGTTATTTAACCGAAATATCAGAAACTGTTACAGTTAAGACTGATATTAATGGTAATGAAAAACCAATGCTTGCTCAAAAGAATTTAAAAAGGATTAAATATCCTGCTTATATTCAACCTAAATATAATGGAGTTAGAGCATTATTATCCATTGAACAAGTAGATATTGGAACAGGTATGTTTTCAGAAAAGAAATATGTACCAGTATTTAGAAGTAGAGAAGGTCATGTTTATAAAATGAGTAGATTGTTAAGATTATTAACATCTGAACCATATAATAAGATATTTTCTTATGCTACTAAATTTGATGGTGAATTGTATATACATGGTAAACCATTAGGTTTTATTAAATCTTCATGTCCTTTAATTAGAAATGGAAATATTGATAAAAGTAATGGTAATCCTGATTTGGTAACTTATGTAATATATGATATTGTTGATAAAGGATTAACTCAATATCAAAGAACTCAAATATTAGATGAATTACAACAAGATATAAATACTGTAAATAATCATACTATATCTAAAAATGATGGGATATTTATATCTCCTACATTTTCTACAACTGATAAAGAAGATAGTATTATTAAATCACTTAAATTTAAAAATACTGGATATGAAGGTGGTATAGTAAGAAATATTGATTTTGAATATCAACCAGGTGTTAGAAGTTGGAACATGGTTAAAGTTAAATTTGATGAACAAGATGAATATCTAATCATTGATGTTATACCTCAACCAAATGATCCAACTCAAGGTATGATTGTATGTCAGACTACTGAAGGTAACGTATTTGAATCTACTCCTATGGGAAATAGAGTTCAGAGAAATGAATATTTAGCTAATAAACATAACTATATTGGTAGAATGGCAGTAGTTAAATATTATGAGATTAGCGATAAGAATAAAGTTCCTTTTCATAGTAATGTAATAAATATAATTTAAAATGGAAAACTTAGAGTTGTTAGAACAAAGTCAACAGTTGACTAAATCAATGAATGAATCAATTATTCAGTTAGCTGATAGAATTGATAATATGTTTAAAGAAGGACTAGTATCTGGTAAAGATACTCTTAAACTATTTGCTGGAGTAAAGTTTCTTAAAGATAAAATGGAAGCTATTACTAAAGATGATAAAATTAAAGGCATAGTGCTAGAAGAATTTGATAAGTTTGGAGAAAAGAAAGTTGAATTTGATACATTTTCTATATCCAAACGTGCTTATGGTAAGTATGATTATAGTGAAATAAATCATCCAATTATTGATGTACAAAATTACATAAATAATGTATTAGAAACTTCTGTAACTGATGCTAAAAATGTAGCAAAATTATTATTACAAAATATGAATAGATCAGTTGTATTAAATGATGTAATTGCTCTTAAAAAAGAAACAGTTATTACTTTGCAAGAGCAAATTGATGTTGCATTTAGTACATTATTAGATTTATTTGAAGACGGGCAAGAAGTTATTAATTTAACTATTAAACCTGCTAAATTAATTGGTGGAGATTCAATTGTTGTAACACAAAAGAAAGTAAAGTAGGGCAGTATTTGACTATCGATTATGAATAAAGGTAGAATAAGGGAACTTTCTTCCTACTTTGATTTCCCTTATTCTTTTTAAATTAATATTATATATTATGGAAAAACAAATTGAGAAAAATAGAAAAGCAAAGACAAGTATTGAGATAATGCATCATTATGCTCATAATGTATTTGAGTCTGAAAAAGTTGGTGATTATTGGTATGAAGGTAATTGTTTATATTGCAATAGTTATTTGATTGCTAAACAAATAGATGGATTTACTATAATTGAAAAAAACTTTAATAGAGTTGGAGCTTTTGGTAATGGTAATAATTCAAATACAATAATGTCTGCTTGTCAAGGAGTTGAAAATAGAACTCCTATTTTATATACTAAATTAAGATCATTAGGTGATAAGTTAACTGATGAAGATAGATTAAACATAGTTTTATTTAATGTTAATGAAGCAATGTCTGAAATCTATGATCACTATAATAGATTAAATAAACTAATAATAGATAAGCGATTGTTTATAGCTTATATTAGAGATGAAGAAGATTTAATAAAAACTATTAATGATGTTATAAAACTTAATTGTAAATTATTAAATGTAGATAAAAAACTAGTTTTAAATTATATTCCTAATATTACTGTTCATACTATTGTTAAATATACTAATTGGAGTGATACAATAACTAGTAGTTCTAAAATAGATAAACCTATATCATATTATCTTAAACCTTCTAAGTGGTTTAATAAAAAACAAAGATATGAGTTAGAATTTAAACTATGGAAATCTAAGTATTGGAATACAATAACTCTTCATAATACTACATATAGAGAAATCTATGATGATGTAGAAAAAAGAAAAGAATTTGAAATTAGTTGTGAACAACATAAAGCACTTGAAAAACAACGTAAACTACTAGCACAAGAAGAACATAGTAAAAAGCAATTAGAACTACAACAAGAACTTCTTGATAGATGGCTTAGTGGTGAGAAAATACAAACTTATCTTGGAGCATTACCTGTTCACTTAAGATTAAAAGATGATATTATAGAAACTACTAAAGGTGCTAATGTTCCTATTAGTCATGCTAAATTATTATATGCTAAATTTAAAGAATGTATAATAAATGATAAATCTTGGGTGTATAAGGGTCATAGTTTACATATTGGTAATTATACTGTTCAAGAAATAAATAAAAATGATAATGGGATTTGGTATATTCAAGCCGGATGTCATTATATTAAACAAGAACAAATAGAAAGTTTTATTAAATTAAATAATTTAAATTGGTAAAATGAGTAATAAAATGATTAATGAGTTTGTAGTAATACAATGGCTTTTTGTACAAGAATTTATGGATAATGAAGGATTTTATGATAATTCACATTTAATAAATGATGAACCTTTATTAACTGAATATGGTAATAGTGCTTACTTTGTAAGAAGTACATGATTAAAAGAAGTATATAATAAATTAATTAATAAGAAATAAATTATGGGACATGAATTAAATTTTTTAAATGGTAAAGCTTCGATGTTTAGTGTACAAGAAGTTCCTTGGCATAAATGCGGTTTAGTTGTAAACAATTGTCTAACATCCAAAGAAGCTATTGAAGCTGCTCAATTAAATTTTAAAGTTGAGAAAGGTAAGGCATATGTTAGGTATGCTGAAACAGATCTTATTTCTAAACCTAGTAGAGGTATTGAAGTACCTAATACATTCTTTACTTATCGTACTGATACCGGTAAACCTTTATCTTATGATGGTAAAGCTGTTACTTCTCAATATCAGATTATTCAAAATGCTGATGCTTTTGATTTTTTAGATACGATAGTTGGAAGTAATTTAGCAATGTATGAAACTGCTGGTGCCTTACGTCAAGGTGAAACAGTGTTTATTACTTGTAAATTACCAGAAGAGGTATTTGTATCTAAACAAGACAGAGTAGATCAATATTTTCTAGTTATGCTTAGTCACGATGGAACTTCATCTGTAATGCTTAAATTTACTCCAATTAGAGTAGTTTGTAATAATACTTTGCAAGCTGCATTAAGAGGGCAGGGTATAGTTAAAATTCGTCATTCATCTTCATATAAAGAAAAGCTTGAAACTGCTAAACAAGTTTTAGGATTAGCTTCTACATTAAGATTGCAATTAGCTAATTTAGCTGATAGTTATGTTAATATTAAAGTTGATGACAGAGAAATACTTAAACTTGTATGTAATACATTTTTAACTAAAGCAGAAATGAAAGAAGTAGCTAGACAAAACTTTAATTATACTGTTGATCCAGTATCTACTAGAAAAGCAAATATAATTGAAGATGTACTTAGATATACAAGATTTGGTCCAGGTCAAAATCTAGATACAGCACAAGGTACTCTTTGGGGATTTGTGAATGGTGTAACTGGATATTTTCAAAATAGTAAAGAGTATACTACTGCTGGAGTAACTAATAATGAAAAGAAGTTTGATAATTTATTTAATGGTAGTTCAGCTAGTACTATGGAATTAGCATTTAATACTGCTGAAATGTTTAAATCAGGTTTATTAACATATTAAATTTAAAATTAAGAATTATGTATAAGTTAAAGATTAAATTACTTACAAGTGGAGCAAGAACTCCATTTAAAAACAACAAAACAGATGCGGGTAATGATTTATCTGCTGATTTTTCTGATAATCAATTTGATACTATTCAAGGTAGTCAAAGTGTATTAAAACTAGCTTATGTAGGTGAAGATGGGGAAATGGTAAAACAAGTAGTACTTCCACCTATGGCTAAAGTTATTATACCATGTGGTATAGCTATTAAAGTAGATGGGCCAATAGCAAGTGATGAATTGTTTGAATCACAAGTTAGACCAAGAAGTGGTTTAGCTGCTAAATTTGGTATTACTGTAATTAATGCCCCAGGAACAATAGACGCTAAACTCTCAAAAAACTAAGTTATCAACAATACCAGGAGAGTTATCAACAGTACCTTGTTTATTATGATAAAATTACTATATTTGTAGAATTAATAATTTAATAATTTAATAATTTAAAGAGTATGGAAATAAGTAATAAATTTATGAGTAAACAAGTTGGAGGTTTTAAAACTGGACCAAAACCTAAACTTAAAGAAGGTACGTGTATAGTCTGTGGTAAAGAAGTAAATGAATCTAATTATAATCCTTCTTATGGATTAAGATTTTGTAGTTGGCCTTGTTATGAACAACATAAAAGTTCTAATACAGTGCCTAACTGTGAATGTTCAATTTGTAAAAAACCTATGTATTTAAAACCTTCTAGATTAAAAAGAACAAAAAATGATGTAACTTGTTCTTTTGAATGTAAAAATGAATTAAAGAAGGAATACATGAAAGGTGAAAAAAATCATCAATTTGGTTTAAAAGGAGCTTTAAATGCATCTTTTACAGGTGATAGATTAATTAATGAATATGGATATATTATGGTATATTTACCAGATCATCCAAAAGCAGATACCAATGGTAGATATAGAGAACATAGGTATATAATAGAACAATCTGACAAATATCCTTCTGAATATTTTGATATAATAAATAATCAAAGAGTACTAAAAGATTGTTATGTTGCACATCACATTAATGAAATAAAAACTGATAATCGAATTGAAAATATAGTAGCCATTACAATATCTGAACATACTAAAATACATAACTCGGATAAAACTATAATTAGAGATGACTTAGGTAGAATAATTGGTGTCTTTAAATCGGATAAATTGCTGGAAAATCAAGAAGTTGACAATCAGCAGCCTATCATTACTTTAAATGAGTAGTGCGGGTTCAACGACTAATAGTTGAAACTATATATAAAAATATAGAATATAATACTAACACGAACATCCGACATCTATGGCTTATAGATGATGATATAGTCTGAACTGCAAATATAACTATTGAAATTGCAGAATCTAAGGATAAAGAGCCTTAGAGATAACAAATGGATTTCAGAGGAGAAGTAAAAGTTATCTTATTTAATTTAGGTACTGAAAACTTTATTATTAATCATGGTGATCGTATTGCACAACTAGTTGTTAATAAAATTCCTAATGTACTTACAGAAGTTGTTGAAGAATTAGATGAAACAGAACGTGGTGCAAAAGGGTTTGGAGATAGTGGGGTTCAGTAAACCCTTGTTTTTTTAATGTTTGTGTTTGTCAAAGGGGTTGGAGGTAATACTCTGCCCCTTGTTTTAAATAATTAAATAACAATTAATATGAAGGAATCAAAAACAGCAATAGTAATATTTGAATGTGATAATGGTTATAATCAATGTAATAAAGAAATAACTATTAAATATAGTGATGTTAAAGACTTAACTACTAAAATTAGAATGTATAAGAAATCTGGTATATTAATAAATACTAATGTAACAGAACCTAACACATTTGAGTATATGGGAGAAGGAGATATAACAAGAATAATTGTAAAACTATAAGTTATGGCTAGATATGATAATTTTTATATGAATGAGTATGAAGATTTTATAGGTGTATTAGAGAAAGCTTATGATAAAGGTTATAACCAAGGTTATGATCAAGGTTTGAAAGATGGAGAAGATAATTCTAATGATAGATACGATGATGGTTACAATGAAGGATTAGATAAAGATAGAGATGAAGAACGAGATAGATCAATTCTTGAGAAACTGCAAGATATAACTAAACAACAATCAGATGGGTATATAGCTATAGTATTTCCTGAATTTGTACAAAGATTAGTTGATAATAGACATCTTTTAACTCCAGCTATAATTGAAAAATTAGAAGCATTGTTAGTTGAAGAAAGAGTATTTTAATGATAAACAGAAAGGGTGAAGAATTAACTTCACCCATTTCTCATTCAAACCAATTATCTATTATGAAAAGCTGCCACAGCAGTATCTTTATTTCAACGAATATAGTTTATAGTAACTATTAAGATGTTGAAATTTAAAATCCATTTGATTATATATTGGTATCATCTTTTTAAGATTAACTAGTATCTTATTTTCTCCATTATATAATCCATTACCATATACTCTTTGACTTTCATCTTGGAAAGGATACATTAGAGTATAAGATAATAATCCAACTCCTTGTTCAATAGAACTTAACGATGCAATAGGACTTTTAAATAACTTTCTTCCTTCATTCAATAATCCATAAGGAGTATAAAATGCCATTTCAGTCCAAAGTCTATCATTTTGATAAGACATCCATTGAAGGAAATCATTTTTATTAGTAAATGCACTAACTACACCCATTTCATCATCATCGTCATCACCTTTCATTCCAGCAATTAATAGTGGAATTAAAGCTATTATTATACTGAAAGTTAATAGTTCAGTTCCAGTTCTTCTTATATTTGCTTTCTCTGCTTCTGATAGAGTTGCATAATAAAGTTTAGCATGAACTAAATAATCTGCATAATCTTTAAATAATTTCATTACAAATTGCCCAGCTGAACTATGTTCTGCATCTTGCTCTCTTTCCATAACTGAATACTTATAAGGTTTAGTTATGAATCTCCAAGCATCAACATACATTCCTCTATCTTCTTCTTCTCGTCTTTCATTCCATGAAGGTTTACCCATTCTAGAACCAAATCTTTTAATCCAACCTGGTCTAACAAACTTTCTAAACTGTAAAGCTAATCTACCTAATGCTTTCTGTTGAATAGAATTTGCATCTTCTTTATTATAAATACCATGTATTTTATGATTTGCACCAATTACTATTTCTTTAAATCTAGATACTTCAGAGTTGGATATTTTAGTATTATCTATTTCTGCTCTACCATTTTCAAATTTAAATCCAGATAGTACATTGTCATATTTCTTAAACTCTTCTCTCTTTTCTTTACGTTCATCTTTAACAAAGCTTCTATATTGTCTTAATACATCAACATCTTGAGTTTGAATAAACCATGTAACATAATCATTAGTACTATAGTTTTCAGTCTTAGCATATTTTCTATCCATTGCTGAAATGAAATTATCTAGGTCATTCTGAAAATCTTTACCTATAGTTTTACCAAATGCTATAACTCTAGATTTAACCCAATTTCCATAGTAATCTTCAAACTTCATTATTTTACCATCTACTATTCTATATGAATACATCATAGCAATTAAAACTTTATTTTGCATATAATGTTCACCTAGATGATTAAGTATAAAAGCATTATTAGTATTCATTAATTGCTTAAACATTTGATCTTTAGCATTACTTAATGAATCATAATCTGTTTCTTCTGTTCTTGATAGAATATCTAAGAATTTAACTACAGCTGGAAGTTTAGTTGAAAATGTACCATCTGGTTTATTTGCTAGCATTTCAAATAAATGTGAGGTATAATCCTTTTCTGCTTTAAATCCACTTTCTCTATCCCAATATACCCCAGCTGCTCTTTCTAATGCCATTTGTGTTCTACCATAAGCAACATTATTAAATGCTCCAGTTATATTAAACCACATACCTTTAGCAGAAGTAAAGTTTTGAATTACTCTAGCTACTTTAGTCCAGTTACCTTCATCTATTTCAAAATCATCATAAAAGATCATTTTCATCCAATCTTTCATATGTTTTTCTAAATCTGTATTAACAGCTTTTTCTTCAGCAAATTGTTTACCTGTAACTTTAGAGTTTATTTTATCTGTTAATAGATTCATTCTAGAAGAAGTCTTTTTAAGTTTAGAATTTTGAATCTTAGTTATAACATTTAATAGTTCTGATTCTAGTTCTTTCTTATATTTATACTTAGTTCCTTCTTCTATAAATTGAGTTATTAAAGATGGAATATCTGTACTAGCAGAAGTATTATGTTTCTCTTTATTTTCTTTATATCTAATTTTATTTTCTTCTTCTAATTCTTTTATAGATTTGATAGATTCACCTTTAGCATTTACAACATTAGCTTCTTTTAATTCTTTAACTATACGTTCTTCATATTGTTGTAATGTTTCTTTATCATTCTTTTTATTATATTTAATAAGAGGTCTAGAAGTAATCATTTTAATAAAAGGAAAGTCTAAAAATCTTAAAGTTTCATTATCTCCTTCAACAGCCATTTTAGGATTATGTTTATAATACCCTAACTTTCTAGCTATTTTAGAACTAATATTATTATCGGAATTAACTTCTTTAGAAGGTAGATAACCAATATTCAATATACTAGGTTTACCATAATATCCTGCTATAGTTTGAATTATATCTGTTAATTCTTTGTATATTGGATCATTTTTAATAGCATTATAATTACTATTTACTAATCCTGTAGATGAACCATCACTTAACTTTGTTTCTCTAGGTAAAGCATTACCATAAGCATCTACTCTATAATCAAAGTTCTTACCTATATCATTTAATGTTCTAACATTCCAAGATGATGTGGGAACTTCTTTAGCTTGATACTCTGGTTTAATAGGTCTGGCTGTAGTCCAAATACTTATTGGTACAAATTTACCTTTATAAGGATCATAATAATGATTTAGATCAAACCATTCAGAAGAATTTAGATACTTAACATTACCTTCTTTATCTATTACTTTATAACCTTCTTTAGACATAGCTTGGTTTACTGCTTGTGTATAATATGGAGTTTCAACAAATTCTACATTGTCTTTAATCCATTTGGCAGCTTCTGATCGTTTACTATCTTTCCATTTATTAACAGGAGTTATATCAGAAAAGAAAGTATCTCTTGGTTCATGATATTTAATCTTACTAGGATTAGTAGGAATTAACTTAGTATAATAAGGAAGTGGAGTTATACCATTTTGATTAATATAATGATTATCTTGAAACCATTGACTATCTCCATAATTTTCGAGTAGGTGATAATATAATTCTTTTACTTTAATATAATTATTAGGTTTAGTTAAATCATCGCCTCTTAAATCTAATTCTGCTAATAACTTTCTAGTTTCATCTGTAAGTTGTAATGAATTTTTAAGATCATCAATATAAGATTTACTAGGTAAATAATACATTAAATTAAATGGATTACCTGTACCTTTTGTTTCAACATAATTACTAAACTCTAATTCTGATCTCTTAGCAGCTTCAACTAAAGCAAACTTAACATCATCTACATCAAACTCATTTTCTGCTAATTCAGTCAATGTTGTTGATATATCTTGTTGTAATATAGAATTAACTTCAGCTATTATCTTTTCTCTAGTTTTTACATCAAGAGTATTAAGATTTACATCTAAGTTTTCATCTCTATAAACTTTTAATAAATCATCTATTTGTCTTAATGCTGGAGGTTCAATAGAGTAATATTTCTTTTTCTTTCTTAAATTAACTAATCTATCAAAGAAATCTTCTAATACTTTAGCATCTATTGTTGTTTGACTAAATGTAGAATACCATGCTTTTTTATATGGTTCTCTTTTATTTAAAGGCATAAGTTTAACTTTAGCTAACATATCTTTTTCAGCTTTATTAAACTCTGCTCTCATAATAGTAGATGTATGGTTATCTCTAAACCATTTAGGATAATTAGTAGGTTTACTTAATTCATCTTTATAGAATTTATCACCTCTATAAGTACCATTAATATTATATAAAGCACCAGCTAACTCAAATTCTTTAACCCCTTGTGCTAATTTAAGAATATCATCTATTGACATATTAGAATAGTTAGCACTACCATCAGGTAATACTCTATCTTTACTCTTTAATAATGAGAATATAGCAGATGTAGCAGATAATCTATTTTTAGCTATTTGACTTTCTTTATTTGGATCACTACCTTTAGCTTTTTCTTCATAATATTTATCAGTAAATATTTTACCTGTTAGTTTCTTAAACGCTTTTGGTATATAAGATTTTTCTTCTTTTGTAGCTCTTTGTCTTTCTTGAAGTTTCTCTAATACTTCTAATTCTTTTATTAGTAATCCATTAGCTACACCATTATTGTTCTTAATCATATTATGAACATCAGCAGAGAATTGATCTTTTAGATTATTTTCTTTCTTTAGTACTCTAGACATTTGAGAAAACATATCCCAAAATGATTTAGTATATAAAAGAACAGTGTTATCTAATAACCATTTATGATAATAGTCTTCACCTAATTTCTTTGCTCTAGCTTTAGCTTTTTCAAACTCTGGACTAGGATCAGATTTATAATATGTATTATTAAATTCAAAAGATGCTTTAGAATAATTATTAAGTACATTAACAACTTTTAATTCTTCAGATGTTTTAGGAACTTGTTTACCATTTTCATCAAACTTAAAAGTATATTTACTTTGTCTTTGTTCTTCTTTAATTTTATCTAATTCTATTTTATCTTCTTCAGTTAACAAAGTTTTATCATACCCTCTAATTTTCATTATATCATCACGACGTTTATCAAATTGTTTAACAATAGCCTTAGCTTTAGGACTAGCATCTAATATGGATTCCATATTTTTTCTGGCTCTAATAAAACCATCTGAAAATTCACTTTGGATATATTCATCTAGATAATTCTGAAGTTCTTCTTTTTTACTAATGTAATTAGCACTAAATCTACCTTCTTTTTTCTCTATATTACTAAGAGTTAATTTATAATCATAGATAATATCTTTATAATCATCTTTAAACTCTTGAATTAGTCTAGGTAATTTACCATTTGGACCATCTTCTAAATATTTATCAAATTGTTCTTTTGTAGTTATATTATTAGCTTTAAGCAAATCATTCCATTTACGTTGCATTGTTATAGCTTCAAATCTAGCATTGTTCATTGATATTCTATATTTCTTCAATACAGTTGCAACTAAAGGATTATGAGTATCAAATAAAGGATCAAGCCATCTTTGCCAGAATGTTTCATCTGTAATAGAATCAATCATAGATTTCATACCATATATAATTTCAGGATTTGTAGAGTATTCTTTAAGCCCTTCATTATAGTAAATATCCATGAGTTTATTAATCTTATTCAGAAAACTATCAGTCTTTTGTTTAATCTGTTTAAGTTCTATTACATTATCATTGATTATCTTCTCATAAGTACTAGCTTTAGCTAATTGGTTAGCATCCATTACAGATAAAGACTTAACATAGTCAATAGATGTAAAGAATCTAGTTAATTCTAAAATATCATCATTAAATTCAGTAATTAACTTTTGATCTTTTATTATATCTAATACTTTCTCAGGAGTGTATTTATCTAATTTAGTTTGTAATTCTGCTATTTGATCTTTATAATATTGAGTAATAATGGTAAAAGCATTACTAGCTTGAATTAGATTTCTTTCTTTTATATTATCTGAATAAATACTATCAAGTTTTTGATTAGCTTTAGTTGCAGCTTTAATATGAGCAGCAGCATTTTTACCAAGTTTAATTCTAGCTTCTTCTAAGAAGTTAAGAGTTTCTTGATATTTATCATTATCTGTAACTGCTGCATTAAATTGTTCTTCCATTAAAACACCTAATGAACCTTCAGATATTTGTTCAACTAAGATATTTTGACCTACTTTTAAAGCTCTATCTGGATCACCATGAACATTATTGTCAGGATTAATACTATACTTACCCCACTCATATCTCATTTTATTATTAACTGGATAGGCTAAGTAATAAGATTTACTATCGATTCCATTATTGACTTTAATCCTATTATATTGATAGATTGTAAAATCTTCTCTTATAGTTTGAGGTATAGATGAAATTGTACTATTTGGAACTTTATTAACTTGAACTACAGTAAATTCTTTTTTAAGAAATTTAGGATCTTCTAAATCTTTATCTGATAAGAACTTATCTACATTTTGTCTTCTGTATTTAGAAGCTCTTAGCATTTCTTGATCTGTAGTATAATCTACAAATCTACCTTCTTGTGTTTGTTCTGATATTTTAAATTTATCTGTAAATTCTTTTTTGGTATAATATTTTTCTGTTTCATTATCATATATTCTACCTAACATAAATGCAGTAAACTGACCAGGAGCAAATATCCACCTATTATCATGTATTTGAAATACTCCATATTTATTACCTGTTGTTGAATCATAACCAATAGATAATCTTCTAGCTCCTTCTACTTTATTAGATTCAACTAATATCATATTTTTAGGAATAGTTCCTTCTTCATTAGTTCCTCTAAATAAATCTTCAAACTTCTTAGGCGGAATCTTATGAACTGTAGATTTAAGTAAAGGACGTCTAAATAAACCTATATCATTAGATATTCTAAGTTTTCTATCACCTTTAGTTAAACTAGCAAATGGATTTAATAATAGATATTTACCAAGTGGTTTTTTAATAATACTATCTTCACCTACAGGTAATATATTTGGTTCAGATATTAGAAAATCATAAAATGTACTAGGAGAAATAGGAGTTTGTTTAGACATTTCAGAATACAAATGCTCACTTATTCCAGTACCTTTATTAATAACATCATCACTATCGTATGATTCATAAATTAATTCAGAAGGTATAATTTTACTTGTATTATTACCAAAAGATAAAGCATTAACTATGTAGTTATATCTAACTAAATCATAAGCTATATCTCTAATAAATGGATTTCTATTATAAAACATTAAGAGAAATGTATCTTGTAATGAATCTAATTCTCCACTTTTAAATATAATAGGTTGATGTTGATAGTTTAATACACTCTTGGCATCTATTTTACCTTCTAGATATTTAAATAAATCACTTTCACCTAAACTAGTTCTCCATTCTTTATATAATCCAGTATCTCTTTTAACTAGATTAATTTTATTAGCTAATGATAAAGATTTAAATTGATCAAAGTTATCTGTATCTGAAATATCTAATCTATTAAAATATTTAGTATTAATACCAAGTATTCTACGTTTTTCATCTTCACCATTAATACTTTCTAGTTCAGCAAAAAATGGAGCAGAAGACATCATTTGTTTAAGAATAAACGTATCGAATCTTTTATGTACACCTTCATCTGTTGAATATTCATTTAATAATTGATGAAAATGACTATATCTAGGAAGTTGATTAATAAATAATCCTTTTAGACTTTTTTCAGCTAGTTTTAATCCATATTTATAATATGTAGCAATAGGTTTGTACATACCATCAGTATAAACAGCAGTAATTAAATCTTTCTTACCTACTGGTGTATCTACATAAAATATAGGAGTACTTCTAAATCTATCATCTACATCAGTAATATCATAAATATACATTCCTCGTTTACCATTTAGAAAATCTAATACATCAGGAAACTCAGTAGTAGCTTTCATATGTGCTAAACTATCATAACCTTCATCTTTAGCATATTGCTCTGGATTAGGTAAAAATTTAATATTTGGATAATACTTACCTTCTAATGTTATTACTGTACCATCTTTCTTTTTAGGATTAACTTGAAGTACATATTGACCATCTTCAAAATCCCTAGTTCTAGAAGTTTTAGTTTTCTTACCAGATAGTATTTGTTCAATATGATGTTTAGTCATATTAATTTTAGTAAGTTTACTATACTCTACTGGTAATTCTTTATCAGAAGTATAATCTTTTAAAGACTTCATACTTCTTTCAACCTTTTCACCATTGAATAGATTTGGACCAACGGAACCTTTATCTACAGATAGTGCAAATATAGAAGTGTTAACTACTTTAGCTAATATTACTAGTTTTCCAGATACATCTAAAACATAATTAAATATTGAATTATATCTAATAATATCATTTTCAGTTTTAAGTTCTGGATTAAGATACCAAAGTAAATCTTCTTCTGAAACAGGATAAAGGGAATTATCAAAAACTGAAGCTTCAATACCTTCTATTTTATCTTTTAGTACTTGTTCTTTTTCTTTAGATAATTTTAAATTATAAATTGCTTTTTCAGTGTTTGCAGATACTACTTTTTGCTCAGTATTTCTAGCTTCATTAATAGCATCATCATCAGTCATAACATTAGTATCAGTTAAATGTGATACTTTATTTTTACTATAATTTATAAATATAGGATTATTAAGTAAATAAGTACTAAATGCCCAACTCCCACCCATTGCTGGAATTAAAGTCCAGAGATTAATAGTATCTTGATTTATATTATAAGGTAAAGAACTTTTCATAGCATCAAGAATATTCGATACTACTTGTGAGAAATACACTGATATTGGAATTTTAAGATAATTATCACCTTGATTATTATATAAACCAAATTGAGTAAGTTTAATTATATTTGGAGTAGATTTAGATTCAGTTGGTTGAGTAAATAAATCTATCTCTTCTTTAAACTCTCCAAATCTAGACTTAAATGCTTTTTCATTAGATATATCTTCACCTTTTTCATTTCTAAACTTCCATCCTTTAGGAGCAAGAATAGTTGTTGGTATTCCTAATTTTTGTCCAGCTTTTGCACCAGCTTCATCAGCACCAGTTTGTCCACCTGTTCTAATAGATGTAATTTTATTATTTAACTTTGGATTATTAACAATATCTTTAATTAATTCATATACATAATCATCTATTTGTTTTTGTGTCCATTCTCCATTTAATGTATAAATTCCATTACCTGCTATATTTAAACTCTTTGCATTAACTGAATTTAATTCTTTAACTATTTTATCAACATCTACAGTGTCAGATTCATTTAAATCAACTGGAATATACTTTTTACCTTGTGATAGTACAGATGATTTAGTTAATCTTTCTCCAGCACTTGTAAAATCCATAGCTATTGCAATAGTAGCATCTGCACTAGCATTTTCTTTTGTTCTATCTTGATAATTAGAAGTAGAAGATTGTTTAAAATTAATTTCTAAATTATCATATGTTTCTTTTTTATTTTCTCTAAGGGCTAGGTCACTAACACTTCCAGATTCAAGAAAGTTAATTTGATAATCTTCATCTATATTAACACCAAGTTCTTGAGCTAAACTTAAGAAACTAGAGATATTAACAGCCATACCTTTAAGTTTAACAGCTGCCATTGCTCTTTCTCTAAATAGAAGTTTAGTTTCAAAATCTAAGAAGTTCATAGCTTCATCTTTAACTCCTGTAACTCTATTGATTTCCTTCTTAGCTTTTTGAATATCATCAAAGAAATTAGGAATAGACTGTTCAATAGCATGAGCTTCATTAGATAAAACAGAGTAAAATATATCAATTATTCTATTAGCATTAGCTTTTGAAGTATTCTGCTCACCCATTGATAGTTTACTAAACACTTCTAATGTTAATCCTTGTTTAGCTAGTTTATTATCTTCTTCTTTAAGCTTAGCATCTAACTTTTTAATTTTAGTGTCTAATGGAATCTTATCAGATAATAGAAACTCCATATGTGCATCATCAAGATCATCAACATCAAGTTCTGTTACTTCTTTGATAAATGTCTCTCTTTGTTCTTCTGCTTCTAAATTTAAAGATTTTAATTTAGTATGAATAGGTCTGTATTTAACATCATATCTTTCTTCAATAGTACTATTAGTATCATCTAGAAACTTAATCTTTTCTAACTTACCATCTGTTAATTTAGTAGAATAGTTCATTAAATAAATAGTATCAATATCAAAATCTGAACCAGTACGAACAAGAAAATCATCTGGAGCAACTATACTAGCACCTTGTGAACTATCTAAAAATCCAACTACTTTCATAATAGACATACTATGTTTTTCTTCAGTTGGAATTCTATAGCCAATCATTATGTTTAATTTAGCTATATCTAAATCATCAATATGAATACCAAGTTGTTTAGATATTAATGCTTTAGTCCAATGAGGCAAAAGTATTTCATCAGCATGGAATGTTCCATCTTTATCCCAATGTTGAGATTGTAGCCTTCTAGTAGGATTAGTTTCTAATTCAGCATCTACTTCTGATATAACTCCAGTTGATCTGAAGTCATTAAGTTCTATAAAAGCTTGAGAAGTTTGAATAGCATGAGGTCCAGGCATCATTTGATTAATTACTTCTTTAGTAATCATATTAGTCAATACCTCTTGCCACTTACTACCAATTGCACTATAAAATAAAGGAACCATAGGACTATTTGTACCTTCAAGTATAGCTAATCCTTTTATCTCATGTAAAGTCATTCCTTTAATATCAGCATATGATTTAAGTAAATTCATTACTTTTTTCATATCTGGGGTGTAATCTGAGTTTTTATTAAATACACTATCTTCATCTGTAAAGAATCCAGCAGCTTTTAAATCAACTCCAAACTTCTCTAATACTCTAAACGCACCTTGTTTAATTTCAGCAGAATAAGAATCAAAATATAAATCAATTAATTCTTGACCAGTAACTTTGTCCTTTTGCCAATCAACTTTATATATCTTATCTGTCTTTCGTATATTATTAAGAATAACTCTAGATATTTGTTTACCTTGCTTATTTCTATGATCAATTATATCACTAGGAAGTTCTTGTTGTAAACCTAAATGTGAATATTTATATTCTTTAGAAGTATTAACTAAAACTTTATCAATATCTTCTACAAGATTATAATGCTCATCTGTTAAATCGTCAATAAATGTATTACCAACTTTTTCAGTAGATTTAAAATTAAGTTGTGCTATACCATTTCTGATCATAGCATCATATATCAACTTTAATCTACTTCCTTCTTTAAGTATAAATGGATTAAGTATAAACTCTTGATTCTTAATTTGACTTGATCTTAAATCATAAGTATCTTCACCAGTTCTATCTAGTTCTCTATTGTAATAAAAGTTCTTTTGTGGTTGAAGTAATAAGTTTATTTCATCTAAGTCTATATCTTTACCTGATCTAAGTTTGTCAAATGTATTTTTATAATTTTCATAAATACCAAATCTTTTAGTCCTATTCTCAAACTCTTCTAATGTAATATAACTTTGTCCATCAGTTACAGTTATTTCATTATAGTTTCTTAATACTGAATAAGCATAAGATAAAGTATTGCTTTTACTAACTAGTTTAGGATTTTGATTTAATACTGCTAATTCGAGCATTAATAATTCATCATTTGATGGTAAATTACCTTCATATTTGTTAATGTAAGCCTTTATTATAGTATATCCTAATTCTTTGATGTATTCTGACTTAACTAAAAAATCATTGATTGTAGATGCTTTAAATGATTCATCTGAATCTTCCACTGCTGCATATCTTATTGGAGATATTACTTGAAATGCTCTTTTATTAGCTTGAACTGAATTAGCAAATTCAAAGTTATTACCATACCAGAAATTCTGTTGTTCTACATTAAATAAGAAATCATTAAGACTAAACTCTAATAATGAATATAAAGGTTTATTAAGTTTAAATATCTTAGTTACTTCTTTAACATTAAATGTTTTTCTAACAGTCTTTAATCTATTATTAATATAACCTTCAATATGTTTTTTAATTAATAATTCTTCTGTTTCAGTTACTGATTTATCTAGTAATGTTCTTATTGATATAGGAAATGTATGAAATCCTTTATCATCTGTATAATCAAATTGATCTACTCTAAATACTTTACCAGTTAATTCACCATCTAAGTAATTACTTGTTACTCTGCCCTTTGAGTCCTTCAAAAAAGAAATATGCCCATTTACAATTTCATCGAAATGTTTGACTTCTTGAAAGTTTACTCTAATTCCACCAGATTTAGTTTGTATTACTAATTCTCCTGTATCAGCTCCTTGTTTAACTGTAGTATATCTACCCTTTGCATCTTTATCAAATATTAAATCTGCTGCACTAGTAATTCTTTCATATTGTTGAAGAAATACATTATACATAGCTTTCATAATATCAGAATTCCAGTCATATACTAATGTAGTAAGATCATCAGTAGTTACGATTTGTATACCATCAGATAAAGGTATTTTATTAGCTGCAATCTTATAGAAAGTAGTTTTGTCAGAAGGATTAATTGAAGTATACATTACTCCATTTTTATTATACTTTTCAGTCTTAACAAAAGACTTATGGTTTCCATCAGATATTTGAAAGAAATCACTTAATGCTATTAATGCAAAATCTGTATTATCTAAATCACTAGATTCAAATTTATTTTGTGTAATAACAGATGAAGCACCTTCATAAGGACTAAAAGTAAAGTTTTCTATAAACTGATCATTTAAACTATATGAGCCATCTTTATTAATATCTAATAAACCATTAGGATTAGCTTTGTTAGTATTAAATAGTAGATTACTATGTTTCATTCCTGAGACTTTAGATAATTTAGTAAGATAATCTAAAGCTTTTTGTCTACCTCTAGGTGATTTAGAATGTAACATTTTAAAAAAATTAGATAGATAATTAGAGTTCATAATAGACCAAACACTTCCACCTGAAATAGATTGATGACTATGTTCTATATTCTTAGTATATCTACTATATCTTTCTGCAAATGTTAGTATTTCTCCAAACTGATAAAACTCTGAATTAGGATCAGCAATGTAGTTTTTAGTGAATTCTACAAATCTTTCTAATGGAATTAAAGCATTATATTCTAGTATGTCTTTAGTTATATTCTCAATAGTTGGATTTTCTAATGGTGAATTAGCTGCCATTTCAGAACGAATATCTTTATCTCCAATCATTTTGTTTAAAAACTCTGGAGTTATATCTATTCCTATTAAAGCGTAACCTTCTACTATTTTATCAATAGCCTTATCAAATTCATTAATTGATATGTAATATAATGCAGAATCTTTAATTACATCTTTAGCTTTACCTATTGTATTTGTTAGATTAGTTAATAGTTGAGCTTCTGTTCCATTATCTAATTGCTCATTAAGTGTAGATATAATATAATCATACCATTCATTAGATAAAGCATATCCAGCATTACTAACTTTATTAGTTATATAATTTTGAAATCCTATTTCTCCAGTTTTAGTTACTTTTGTCCCAGTTGTTATAGGTTTAGCTACATTAAAAAATGCAAACCATTGTTTACGTAAATCTTCACTATTATGTAGTTTATCAAGTAAATATTTATAAGATGGTTCAGTTCTATAAATAGCTGTTTCCAATCTATCCATCATATCTTGAATATCAACAGAATGTCTAAGTTGTTCAATTAAATCTTCAACTTCTAAATATCCTAAATATTCAGGTAATCCACTAATTGGAGATTTTTTAATACTATCTGAGTTAGTTTGAACTACTCCATTTATAGTATATGTTTTATCTGGATCAAGTTTAGGAGTGCTAAGAATAGTTTCTTTTATATTAGATGATATTCTTTTAGCACCACTAATTAAAATTTGATTCTTATCTTTTACCCAATTCTTAGCATCTTCGTTTACTTCATCATTAATATCAGTTACATATAAACCTTTACGTTTAAGAGATTGTTTAGTAGCTTCCCATATTATACTTCTTTTACTTAATACTTCGGTTTGTAATCTGACAATAAAATCAAATTGTTTAGGTGCAGTAGTAGAATTAATCTCATACTTATAACATAAGTTAATTACTTCATTTAATAGTTTTGCTCTTAATGATGTTTTCTTATGTTGCTTAGTTTCTCTTTCTAATTCCTTTTGGTATTTAGTAATATTAGATAATAATACACCAGTTATAATATTAACTGAATGTGCAAATTCAACAGATGACATTGTATCTATTGGACTAGTTTGATGTTCAGGAGAGAAATCTTGAATTAATACACCTTGAGATTGTGATTGAGTTACATAACTTTTAAATCCTTCTATATCTTGTTTAGAGCCTAATATGTGAATTTGTTCTGGTTCAAATACTGCATATTCTAAAGTATTACCATCGGTTTGTTTTGATATAACTGCATCACTTCCTTTATTAATACCTGGAGTTCTTACAGTCAATTTTTCCAGTTCTTTTGCTTTAGATATATCTTCTTTTTTATTATTAAAATAAGAATTAAGTTTGTTTATACCATTTGTATAAATTTCTTTACCTTTTGTGGTTAAAGATGCTTCAAATTCTTCTTTACTTATTTTTTTAGGAACTTCTTGTTTAATTTCTCTACCAAATAAATTAACAATTTTAGTTTCTTTTTCAATACCACTTATATAGTCAATGTTGTAATTATAAGTATTTTTATCATAATTTATTAAAGCTTGATTTTGTTTAGTAGTAGCATCCCCATTTGAACTAAATCTTGACAATGGTACTACATCTTTAATTTCTGCATCCAAATCTTGATGTAAATTTTCTATAAAACCTTCTTCTACAGATTTGTTAAAATCAAATACTGTATCATGTCGTGTAGGATTTTTAATATTTAATAAAGCATAAAATAAAAAATTACCCTCTTCTGAACCATCTAACATTCTATCATTAAATGCAAATCTTTCCCATGCCCATTTTTTATTATTAGTAAAAAAAGCAGCATTAGCAAAACCAAGTGTTGAATTTCCAGCTCTACCAATATCAAATTTTTTATTTAATATATTGTAAACTGTCCCATGATAAACTATATCCTTTACTTTACTATCAGGAAATATAGTATCAAGATATTGAGAATATTGTTCTTGAGTACCAATATTAGATAACTCAGGATTACTTTCAAATACTTCATCAACTCCTTCCATTAACACACCTTGAGATTGATTATCTAAAGATTGTTCATATTCTTTACGATAATTATCTAATGCTATCAATTCCTTCTCATTAACATAATAATCTTCTAGTATATTAGTAGCAATACTAAATGCTTCATTATATAAATCTAAATTCTTTTCTTTACTAAAGTTAAATAAACTAAGTATATAATCAAATACTTCTTCCCATAAATTCTTATAACCTTTAAGTTCATTTAGTGGCGCAAGTTCACTTAATTGTTTAATAAATGCTCCATCTGTAAATAAAGCTACAATAAATTCATCAATACTAGTAGTTGCATAAGTTCCTTCTTTAGTTTCTGAATTATATCTAGGCAACATAAATTCTGCATAGTAATATAAATCTTTTAAATCATCGACTTTATCAGAATTCTTTCTTAATTCCCATACTGTTAACGAATGTAGAATTTCATGTAATATTGTAGGTTCACTTCCTAGTCCTCTGAATTTAGAATTATTAATATATATTTTATTTTCTGTACTTCTATATTGTCCAGCAAAAGTAGCACCTTCAATTAATTCTATTTGTACATTGTTTACATCAGCAAATTTAAGTAATTGTTTAGCTACTTTATTTAATACATGATTAGAATTAGCTATTTGAGTTAATACCGTTTTAGTATCAGTAAAGTTAGAATCTTTAAAATATTTATTCTTTAATTCAGGATCAGTATTATCATAGAAACTAGCTCTACTATCTTTATTCCAGTAGTACTCTTTAACTTCTTTTTCTTTCTTAACAACAACTTTATCTGGATGAACAGGTTTAGCTACATAAGTAGTCCAATTACCATTAGATAATTTATATGGTTTTCTAACATTACTTTCACCAAATATCTTTACTTGTTGATTATATATAACTTTGGCATCTTCTTCACTTTTAGGATAGAACTTACCTTTATTCTGATTCCAAATAATAAGACGTTTATTATATTGAAGAATAGCAGACTGAATTGCTCCAGTCTGCATTTCATTTAGCACTTCTTGCCTTTTTTCTTCTTTGCCATTATAGTTATTATTAAAATTAGTAATTCCTTCTACTTTGGGAGAAGGTTCCATTAAAACACCAAAATCATCATCTTCATCTTCATTAAAGTTAGCCTTGAATTTATATACATTATCTGTTAAATCTTCTAAAGTCTTAATTGATCCATCAGAATATTCAGTAGATGTTCCAGTTGTTTCAGCTTCTTTCTCTTCAACTACTATCTCTTCAAAAGATAAATGGTTATTTAATATCTCTTTTAATTCAGTAAGTTTATTAGTAGTAAATAACTTTTCAATAGTACTTAAAATTAGATCAACTAAATCATCCCATAAAGTACTAGCTTCACCAGATTCTTTTTTAGTTTCTATACTAGCTAAATATCTAGCAAATGCTTTATCTGTTAAAGCATAAGTTATTACTTCATCGTTTAAATTAGTAGTACCTTTACTAGCAACAGTTAATACTCCTAGTACAGTACGAATTCTTTCTATTTCACTTTGAGTAAATCCAGCAGCTTTTAATTCTTCATTAGTTTTAGTAATTTTAACTAATGATTTATTAAAAGTAGATAATGCTTTTTTAAAAGCTTTTCTTTCAGTAGCACTAAGTTGTTCTTTTTTACCATTAATTATAACATGAAGTAATTCATGAAGTAATAATTCACCTTTAAGTTTATTATTTTTAAGTTCAATGTAATCTTTAGAGAATGTAATAGTAGAACCTTTAACTTCTAACCATCTATATTTAGTATTATCAATAGAATCTGGTAAATGTTCAGTTGCTTTACTCCAATCTAATTGAGCACCAAATTTATTAGCTAAATCAAATAGTTCTTTATAGTTAGATAAACTAGGATCTTTCTTTAACATAATATCATATAATTCTGTTAAAGTCGAAGGTCTAGTATTTTCAATAACTTCAATATCACCTATTCTAATATTTAAACTTCTACCAGTTTTACTACCATTATTAGAATCTTTTATAGTAACATTACCTAACTTCTCACCTTTCTTATTAACTACTTTAGTTATTTTAGTTTTAATCAATCCAGTTTTAATAGCAAAATCTTTATAACTATTATAATTCTTTTTTGTTACTGGATCAATATAAGAAGTAGTATGATTTTCTAATAAATCCCAATTAAAGTTTCTTCTTGATTTAGATATGATTTTAGTTAATAAAGACCTAAAGCCATCTTGAGTATCTACTATATATTTATTATTGCCAAACATAGTGGGAACTTTAGTATTTCCTATTACCTCATGTTGCATTATTTGAATATGACCATACTTAGATTTATTAATAACAACTTCATACCTTTTTGTTATTCCGTTTTTATCTGTATCTTCATACTTTAATTTAAGTGATTCTTTGTCTGGACCTTTATCATGTAAATCAATATAAATAAACTCATTAAATTGTTTTCTTAGTTCATCTAATCTAGGAGATTGAGTATGATTTACATTATCAATTTCTTTAATAAACTTTTGAATAATTCCAACTATATGATTGATAACTTTAGAATTATATTCTGTTTGATCTTTAGAATAAGATTCTTCAAAAGTACTCATATATAGATTAACAGGAATCTGTCGTCTATCTTTAGCTTCTGTTTTTTCAGTACCTATAACATCTACTAATACCCATCCATATCCAAATGATTTAAAACCTTCTGGTTTATAATAAGGAACTCTAAGTTTACCACCCTCACCATCAACCATTGTTCTTTGGTTAGATTTAATATCAGTCTTAGTTAACTTGATTTTACTAGTATCAGAATTAACTACATCAGTTAATAAGTTAAATCCTTCTTTTCCAGGATTAGTATTATATGCAATATTACCAGAAGTAATATAAGATATTTGTTGTTTAACTACTGCTGTATCATCAAATCCTAATTGCATTCTAATCTCCATAGATTTTCTAGCATCATTAAGATTCTTATTTAACCATTTAGTATAAGATTCAGCTAGTTGGTCTTGTGTTATCTGATCATATGTAAAGTAAGTTGCTGCTTGTTTAACTGTTAAATTAAGTAGTTCTTGAAATCTATAATTGAAGTCAGATTTAAATTTATCAATATTATCTGTATTTCCAGAAGCATACGCTTTATCACTAAGTTCTTGCATATTAAACAAATCTAACAAAAACTTACCTAATGGAGTGCTTCCATTCGCTAAATTGTTAAGTTGTACATCGGTTGTTCCTTTTGTCCTATGATTATACAATTCCGAATAGAAAACCCCTGATAGAAGCTGTAAATTAGTCTTTTCTAATAGCTTTTGAGTAAATTCAATATTTTGTGTAACAGATGATAGATGTGGAATATGACCTAGAAGTTTACCATTTTTATAAATACCAATAGGTATATCTTCTAGTTTATCAGCTTGTATTTTATTTCTATATGGAGTATCTATCTTTACTTCAATTACATCTCCTTCTTTGAGATTATATAATTCTTTGTATACTTCTTCTTGTTCAGGAGTTAATTCAATAGCATTTCCATCTATTCTTTGAGTATTAATGTTATTAAACTGATCTAAATTAATAGACATAGTAAAGTTTTCACCTATAGGAGTAGGTTCAAAAGAATCATCTTCCTTTACAACTTTATCTTTATATTCATTAATTACTTTCTCTGTATCAACATTTGTAGTTTCAGTTTCAGATGTAGGAATAATCTTTTCATCCTTAGCTGTATTAAATAGATTTTTAAAGAATGACCCTAATTCTATAAATCTTTCTTCACTCATACCAATAAGTCTTCTTCTAACTACAGCTTCATGGTAAGTATAAGTAAGAAAATATTCAAACTTTACATCTTCATCTTCTTTGTAATTATTTATTTTAAGAAAGGCATCAAAGAGTTCTCTAACTTCTTTAAGATAATCTTCATTAGTTTGATCTTGCATAAGTACACCTTGAGATTCATCAGATGGTTTACTTAAAGATGCAGTCATTGAAAGTAAGGCATTAAGTCTAATTAAAAACTTGTTAGCAGGATCAATCTCTTCAATTTCTCTACTGTATTGAAGTTCTAAATCTAGAAGTTTAGCTTGTTCTTCTTTTGTGTAAGTTACAATATCTTGAGCTGCAATACTAGACAAAAGATTATATTTAATCATAGGATCAGTTTTACCTTTTGTTTCTTTTTCAAACTGCTCCATATTCTCTTTAAACTTACTATTCTCAGTAGAAGTAAACTTGTTAAGTAATTCTTTATATCTATTAGCTAATTCAGGATTATCTTCGTTTTCTTTTATTTTATCATTGATTAACTTAGTAGCTTCTGCAATTGTATATAATTTTTGTAAAACACCAAAGTTACTATTAATACCTTTATTTAAATTATCAAATAAATCTAGTAAGTTTTGATTTTCTTTATCTTTCTTTTCTTTTGCAAGTTTAACTGCATTGTCAGCAGCACCTTGAAGATTCTTACGTTTCTTTTCAATTTCAGCTTTAATTATAGGAATGAAGTCTTTCTTATCTTTATCAGATAAACTCTTATCAGTATTTACAGTTTCTTCATAAACCTTAGCTATTTCATCAACTTGTGAGTTAATATCTTTAGTTAAATCAACTTTATTTAATCTACCTTCTAATGTAGCTAAATGAGAGTCTTTTATTTTCTTAGTTTGATCATCAACAGTTGATTGAAAGTTTTCTTTAATAAATTCACCTTTACTATTACCTAAATTACCTATAACTACATCTGATTCACTTACTTCTATTTCTTTTAATAATCTTCTTCTTTTAAGATTTAATAAAGTATTGAAGTTACCTTCTTGTATTTGTTTTATAGCTTGAGTTCTAATAGCTAATTCTTCAGTACTTGTTACGTCAGATAATTCTTTTATTTTAGCTTCAATTATATCTCGTTGATTAGTTACTGATAAAGGATCAAATTGATTGTTATTTTTCTTTTTTTCTTCTACAGGCAGAGTCGCTAGTTTAGCTTGTAATTTCCTTAATACTTCAGCTTTAGCAAGTCTATCAATAGCATCAATAAAATCATGTTCAGTATCTCCAATAGTTATAGGTTTAAAGAATATCTTTTGACTTTCAACTACAGTATTTATGTCTTCATCTATTTGAGTTAAATCTTTTTCTTTATATTTCTTAGCAATATGTTCTTTTAAAGTCATACCAGTGAGAATATCGCTATATGCTTTATCAATACCACGTTTAATAAAACTATTGTTTACTTTATTATATAGCTTTTCTGTTTCTTCACCAATCCTTACAAGTTTATTGATAAATTCATCAGCATCTTCTTTAGTTGTTAAATGATTAGCAATAAAGTTTTCTTTAGTATTTTTATGTTTTAAATAGTTAAAGTAACTATCAGCCATTCCCTGTTTAGATGCTTCATAAGCTGGATCAGATGCAAATACTTCAAATAATTCATCTTCTTGATTTTGTTTTTCTCTATCTATTTCAGATTGATCTGAAAAGTAATTACCAATTAAATCTGTAAAAGCTACATTATTATTATCTTTATCAAAATGTTTTAGACTTTTACCAGAATCTAATATAGCTTTCTTAGCTATCATTTCACTAGTCTTAACAACTCTAGCATTAATTGTAGCTACTGCAGCAGATTCAGTTCTATCATCCCCCATTGCATTTTTAGCAGCTTTAACAGCAGTTACCATTCCACCAAATCCTAAACCTCCAACAAATCCCCAAAATCCTTGTTCCCAAGTTGCAGGATCTTCTAGATACATACCTAATCTTCTAGTGTAATCTCCTTCATCTAATATAGTTTTTTGACCTATTAAATGTTTACCATAAGCTAATGCTTCATTTTGAGATATAGCATTAATCATTTCTTCTGGTGCTTCAGTTACTTGTTCAGCCATGAATATACCAGTGTTTCTTAGTCTAATATTAGATATTTGACTTTTAGTCAATGATTCTTTAACTTCACTTGCTAATGCTTTTTCTACATTTAATTCTCTTGGACTAAATACTTTATCAAATCCAGAAGGTCTACTTGAAGATTTAAACATCTTCATTAATGGAATAGTTTGAATAGCATCAAACACAACATTTGGTGCATTATTAACATAGTTCTTCCATCCAGCTTTAGATGCTATAAACTTAGCTATATAATCAGGATTTAATTTATCATTATAAGATTGATTATTAATTCCATCTGTACCTGTTGATAAATCAATTAAATCACCTTTAAATTCATCTTGTTCATTTAAACCTAATGCTTTAGTTTTAAAATTCTTTCCTTCTGGTGAATTAATCCAAGATACTATTTCTTCTCTAGATTTATCTTTAAATTTATTATATACTTCATCGTATATTAATCTTTCAACATCTGCTGCTTCTCTAAAATTCTCAGCATTTCTCATTATAATAGGAGTAGCTATATTTTGAATTAATGCAGCAGTTGTACCATTTAATGCAGCACCTTTAAGTAATTCAGCACCCTTAAGCAATAGTTTACTTCCACCCATACCAGCAGCTAACATACCTAATGAACTAGCAATTGTAACTAGATTCTCAGCTATATATCCAAAATCACTAAAATCCCAGTTCTTACCAGGATTCTTTCTATATATAGGAAATTGTTCTTGTGACCAATCCATAATACCTTGACCAATATCAGTAATCCAATTTCCAAAATCTACGTTTTCATCTCTAAGTTTAGATGTTATTAAATCAGGTATATCTAGAGTTGAACCAATTGAATGAATAGTTCCGCCAATACCTTCTCGAAGTACCATTTGTGCTAATGAATTACCTAATTGATCACTCCAAAGTTGATTTAACCACTTACTATAATTTAAATCTGTATTATAAACTCCAGATGAATTATAAGTATTTTCATCACCCTGTGCTTTTAATTCATCCACCATATTAAAGAAATTATCATTAACTTGTGGACTATTAGCAACAAAAGGTTCTTTACTAAGAACCTGTTTTTTATCATCTTGTAACTCTTGTTGTTTAAGTAAATCTACTGCTGCAAAAAAACTCATAATAATTATTTATTTGAATTAATTAATCGTGTTACTAAATCAGTCATATCTATTAATGTTTCTCTTTTTAATTCAACTGGTTTACCATCTGAACCTACTGTTATAATACTATATTTATATTTAGGATCACCTGTTAATACTTTGAATTTTAAAGGTATTTTAAGATTGTAAGATAAATCTACTTCTGAAGTTGCTGCTGTTACCTGACTTAATAAAGCTGCTATTAATCTATAATTATAATCTGCTACTTTAACTCCTGTTTTTTGATCAGTATTTGCAACAGTTAAAAATGTGGCTGGTATTTCTTTATGATATACTTGTTCAGATGGTACACGTTTATCACCTTCCCCAACTAATCTTTTAAACTGTACATAAAACTTTCCATTAGCTGCAAAATTACCTAAATTTAATATCTGGTTTTTACTTGCTAATATTGGAGATTTTTCTTGTTCTAATTCTGCTAAATTTTCATCTTGAAACTTAGAACTTTCTATATTTATATTATACATATTAGATTGTCTAATTATATAATCGTTTACTTTATCTGTTAATTCTGCATTTGCAAATTGATAAACTGGAGCAATTTCTTTACTTATATTAGTTTCTGTTAAAGCTTTTGATAAATCTTCTGACTTTTCATTATATTCATAGACTTCATTCATTAATCTGTCTCTATATACACCTTTAATAACAGAACCATTATCATTATATAATTTAGCATATTTGTTTGCAAAAGAATCTAAGTTATTAGGATTTGATAATAAATTTCTAATTTCTTCTCCATAAGAATTATTTTCAGTAAATGCACCTGGTCCACGTTGCATAACTTTATCAACAATATTTGGTTGATTATCTATACTTTTTATAACTCTTTTTATATATTCATTTGGAGATTCATTAGCGGTCGGTTGTATTCGTGTAGATTCTTCAACTACTTTTTCTAATAAGTTATATTCTCCATCTAACTTACTATCTTCGATAGTTGTAATTAGTTCTTTTCTAGTTGGACCAGTTTTATTTTTAGAAAGTATATTACCATAAATAGGGATATTCATTCCTATTTGATAATCTGCACCATAAACTTCAGCTTCTATTTCATCTTTATATTTCTTAGTTCTTACTAAATCTTGTATAGCTATTGGTACTAAAGGACTTAAATCTAACTTTGGATCATTTGCTGTTTGCATATAAGTTTCTAATCCATTATAATCTTTTTTGTCAATATATGATTGAACAGTTGTAGAAAACTTTAATTGTTCTTGAGTTGGAGGCATTGACTCTTCTCTAAATATCAAAGCATCTACATCATTCTTTTGTTTAGCTATTTCTCCATCCAATTGAGTTACCGTTGTAGGCTTCTGTGATTTCTGATCATATTCATAATAAGATTGAAAGTCTTGTTTTTCTTTATTAGCTGCATCAATTAATTTTTGATTTCTTTCTCTCTCTTGTTCAACTAAATTATACATCCAATTAGTTTCTAGTTCACTAGTTTCAGATTTAACTCTGGTTTGTTCTTCATCAATAGAAAAATTACCAGTTTTTGGATCATATTCATTATCAGCATAAGAATGAACAATATCTTCTGGAGTAATAGTTTTACCATGAACTTTAGTCATAGCTTCTGATAATCTAATAATATATGCCCCAACTTCAGTTTTGGGATCGGTCATTTGTTTCATTATGATTTTACCTAATCCATCATAAGTAATAGTTTCTGTAGTTTGAGAATATCTACCACTTTGAAGTAAAGATTTGCCATTAGCATCTACACCAATAGTATTTTTTAATCCTAAAGCTTCTACTTTCTCTTGACCTTTATCAGATGCAAATAAGTCAGATGTAGATACACTACTACTATTTGGTAAATATGCAGCTTTAATCTTTTCTAAATATCCTCGAATATCTTTTTGTTGTGGTATATCTAAATTACCAAATTCTTTTATATCAACAGGTTTTTGTCCACCATTTGCCATTAATTGATCAGCAGTTCCATTAGGCATAAAAAATTCTTTCTTAAATATAGGATCAATCTTATCGTCTTGCATAAGTTGAGCACTATATATATTAAAGTTCTTAGATGAAATTATTTGATTATTAGTTTGTTCATCATTTTTAATCTCTCTAGTCCAATTAAATATAGCACTACCTATATCTGCTATATCCCCATTTTCTAAAAACGAACTGATATTAGTTCTATATTTATCAGCTTTAGTTTTAAAATCATTAGTGTATCCACTATATAATTGAGATTGAATACTATTAAGATAATCATCTAGTGCATCAACTTTTGATTGATTCTTAACTGCTCTTTCTTCTAGTTGATTAACTCCATATAAAAGAGCTTCATTTGCAGAACCTTGATATTTCCTTTGTTCTGTTGAATATGAAAGATTTATTGCCATAATATATTACTTTTTTCCGTATTGTTTCCACATTTCAATTAATTCACTTTCAGAAAAACCAAGTGTAGATACAAGATTCTTAAATTCATCAAAATTTTCACTACCACTTGCTGCAATTCTTGCTCCATATCTAGGATTACTTCCACCTAATAACATTCCTGTTTTCTTTAAATCTAATGCTCTAGCTTCTCTATTATTTAAGAAGTTAGTATAGTTATTACCTGCATCTGATACATTAGCACTAATAGAAGATAATGTATTATCTAATCTTGCTCTATCTTCTGCATATCCAGTTAGTCTATGTTGATTAATAGAATTTACATTATTCATATTGATATTAGTAGTTAATTCAGAATATCTATTATCAATTCCAATATTCTGATTCTCTACATCTGACATATATTTATTCTTAGCTGCTTGTCCTGCCATTAATAATTGTTGTTTAGCCTTTCTAGCTACTTGAGAATTAGAAGTTGATAGTGTAGTATCATTCATTGCTTTAGCTACATCATTAGATATATTACCCATTTGACCATATGGATTAACTCTACGAACAGAAGGTGTTGGAGTTAGTTGTACACCTGGTCTTGGTAATGGCTTACTAAAAGCATCATATAAAGTTAATCCTAGATTAGCTGTATTATCAATTAAAGATGAGTAAAGTTCTTTGTTAGGATTAGGAAGTTTAGATGATTTATAAGATAAATTAGTTTTTCCAGATATACCTAAATCAACTGTATATGGAGATGTTTGAGTACCAGTTTTCAAAATTGGTTTTGCATTAGTAACTATAGGAGAATTAATATTTCTATATATATTTTCCCAATCACTAGGATCACCATCTGGATAACCACCATTAGCAAATTGTTTAGTATCATTTAATCCATTATCTTCATTATACTTCTCTTGTTTAGGTATATTAATCATTGCTTTAGCATTAGTAATCTGTGATTCTCTCAACAATAAATTTCTTTCTGGTCTAGTCATAACTCCTTTACTAGCCTCTAATAAACTAATAGACTTAGTTTTATTATCAAGAAAATCTTGAGAAAATGATTTACCATTAACTCCATTACGATTACTTAAAGCAACTGGTGTTTCACCTACTAATACTTTTGTTTCATTCGGTTCTATGCTGACACTCTGCCCTTTGGAGTTTTTGAAAAAAACATTATCATTTGTTTCATGTGTTCCACTTAATCCACCTTTATTATTAACACCTACTTGTACTCCTGGAGCAACATCAATTAATCCACCATTGGCAAATTCTCGTGTTTTAGATTGTGTATTAGTATCTAATAATTTTGGAGTTCCTAATACAACTGCTGCAGGAGGTATAGAGTTCATCCAACTAGTAAACCTAGTAGGATTTTTTATAAAAGGTTTAAATCTAGTTAGAGTTGGAGAATTTTTCATATATTCATCAAATTTTTCTGGAATTAAATCATCCCATTGATCTTTTAATAATCCTTTTTCAATAAGTTCATCTCTTGCATTAATATTAAAAAATGAATTTGTTTCAGTTGGTCTAGTAATATAATCATAATCTTTTCTTATTTTTGATAGTTTATCTATAGTAAGATTATCATTATCTAATAGAGCTTGACTAATTTCATCTTCATCATAAAATATTTTTTTTACTGAATCATTATATTTTTTTGTAAATATATTTCCTGAATCATTTACATCGTGAGATAATTCGTGTTTTAAAATTCTTTTTATATCCTTACCTTGACCAGATTTAACCAATACTTTTGAAAACTTAGCTTTAGTAGGAATTTGCAGTAATCTACTTGTAGTTCGCTCAAATTCATCATTTTTAGAAAGAATAGGATCTAATCGTTGTCCTAAAATAGTTTCATCATCTAAAATATTAGATACTAAATCAACTTTATTATTTCCTCCAATAAGAGAATTATTTCTCCATTCATTAGGATATCTAGTTATTGCATCTTCCCACTTAGTACCAAAATTACTATCTATCACTTTTGCTTTTTTAATTGTTCTAGAATCAATTAAACCTTTAATATATCTATTTCCTTCATTAGCAACTTCGAAACCTTCAGTGTCGAGTTTAGAATTTATAAATAAATCTTTTAGTTTATTTAGTTTACTTGAGTTTTTTAAATTTCTCAAAACCAATAATCCTTCACCTAAAGGCATAGGAGCAACACTTCCTACTATCTCATTTGTTTTATCATTCTGAGTTTTTTTAAGTTCTCTATTAGTAAGATTAGGATACATCCAATCTTGATCAGGATTACTAACATCTTTTCTTCTTAAATCACTAGATGGTAAATCTATACTTCCATAATCTTTAGAATTTTGTTTAGAGTTTTTATTTACATATTGTTGATATTCTTGATTATTTTCATATAACCATTTATGTTTACTAAAGCCATACTTATTACTAAATTCTATATCAGATAAATTATCAATATCTAATGATATGTCAACTAATCTTTTCTTGCCAAGTTGATTAATCTGAACATTAGTATTATCTCTAACAGCACCTCTATTCAAATTACCACCATTCTTAAAACTAAAACTATTAAAGTTATTACCTTGATAATTATAATCATTAAATCTATTACTATCTTCAGTATATCTATTATCTCTAGTTGACATAGCAAGTAATTGATTTTGTTTTCTCATTTGTTCTATTTGTGCTTTCTTCTGTTGTTCTTGTGACCAAATACTCATTCCTAAAGAAGCTGCACCTAATGTTAAAGGTATCATAAGTTTATATTGATTTAGAATAATTAATTATAACATCATTTAAAAATACTTGTTTATATTGCTCGGTTGCATCATTTAGAACGATTCTGACAACGGCAAATTTACAAATAATATTTGACTTTTCAAACCATTTTTTTATCGAATAACAGATTGAATTTGCGCTTAAAGTTATCATTGTTGGCGTAATTGCAGTGAATTTAGAACCTGTCATATAATTAAAGTTATTATAATGAACTCCTGTAACTGTACTTTCAACATAATACATAACTCCTACTATTGCAGGACTATTACCAGTTCTAGGTGTATTATCCATTACTGTATAGTCTAATTCATCATCTGTAGTAAATGGATTTGAATTTAATTGAGTAACTAATTTAGAATTAGTAATTGAGTTATAATGCCAATTACCATTGATATATTTAATATTATCCGTAAATGGTCTAGATACTGAACACCCAAAATCATTGTAAATTATAATATCTTTAATAGTATGATTTGCATTACTAGCTTCAACTGTAGTTCCATCAGTCAATACTAATTTACTATTCCAAATTACAGATTCTAATATTTTAGATAAATTAGGAATATCACTAAACACTAAATCTATAATTGATTTAAATTGAGTAGCAAAGTAGTTAGCTGGATTACCAGAATTAAATTTAACTATTTCTCCATGTAAATGTGAATTTGTATATCCATAAAGTAATCCAGTATTAAGAAAATAGTTATCTAATTGAAAATTATATGTAGAAACAAATTGTTTTTCTGTAGGATAAAAACTAAATGTAGTCCAATCATTAGTAGAAGTTAACAAAGTCATGAATATATGATCTGTTGCTTCATCGTATCCACCTGTTAGTTTAATAACATTGGTAAATGATTTAATGTAATCTTCTATTCCAAGTTTAGATATAGCTAAAGGTTGAGTTCTACCATCAAACAAATATATAGTTTTATTTACATAATCATAGAATACAAATCCATATTTAGTAATAAATATATTATTAATATCCTTAATCTGTACTGATCTATCAAATACATCTTGTATTCTATTAGGAGATACATCAAATAAATTATTAGTTTTTAAAGCTAGTGTTTGACCACCACCAGTATCTAATGTTTCTTTTATTTCAGCTACATACATATCATTACTAAACCCAAATAGTAATGCTAAATCTCCACCGTGTAAATAAACTCCATCACCAGCACTTGTAGGAAAGTCAAAGTATTCTTCAACATTAAAGTTTCTCCAACCTAATTCTTTAGATTCAGTTCCTAATACAACACTTCTACTAAATCTAGTTCTGATTCTATTTACATTATTAATATTAGTATCTGATGGCTGAAATAAATTAATACTATTTCGAGTAGAAAAAATAGAGTTATAGGAATATGTTTCGTTTTCATTAATAGGTTTATTATCTATTCTAAAGTTTGAATTAACACGAGAATAATTAGGGAACACCCAACCTACAGAAGTAATAATAAAAGAACCTTCTGTATACGTTGTAGTTTGATCAGCAAAGTAATTTACTTTAGTTCTAAAATATTCATTGTTAATAACACAATCTCCAAGAAATCTTCTTTTATCTAGATCAATACCAGTTGCTATATTTGATATTAATAATCCGTTTGGTATATCTTCTCCATTATTGTTAATACAACTAGCTAATATTAAGTTCTTATTTTTATAATTAACATAAACAGAAGATTTAAAACTTTTTAATGTACCTAAAACTAAATTTATTGGTTCATTGATTGTATTAGTGTAGTTGACTAAAGCAATTCGATTTACATCACTAACATGATTATTATGAACAACTAGATATGCTGCAGAATCTTCATAAACATCTAAACTTTCTACAAACAAACTTCTATCAGTTAAAGATATTAAAGATAATACTGATTCTCTATTTTCAATAACAAGAGTCCCATCTACTTCATACTCTAATGTATTTTTTGGACTTTTAGATGTATCCCCTTCTTCAATATAAAAATAAGAACTTATTTCTCTAATCTTAGTAGGTTCTGTGTCACTATATTTTAATAAATTAACTGGAATATCTAAACTTAATAATTTACCAGTCCCACTAAGTCTAGTTATATCATATCCTGAATGTTCTATTATAAATTCAGATTGAATATGAGTTGGTGATATATTAGGTTTAATTACATTTAATCCATAATCATAAAACCTAGTGTATATATTTGTATCAGTTTCGTAATCTAATTCAAATACTTTATCAGAATATCCTGTTCTATTAGATAATATAGGACTCATTCCTAATACTGTTGATTCATTATAAGTTCTATCTGCATATAATAAATAAACTGTATCATATATATCACTTACTTCTGTAGGAATTACTAATGTTGAAAAGTCAAAATTTAATCCAATTCTATAATTAAGATGATCCCCTCCTACATAATCTTGAATAGTTTTAAGTGAAGGCATTTTATGGTGTCTAACTTTTGTAGTTGTTCCTTCATAATACTCATCTTGATTCTCCCAATACCCAAGTTTAAGATTTGCTAAGTCAGATGTATCTCTAATTTGATACCATCCAACATAAGAGTTACTTAATAGTTTTTCATTAGAATCTATAGGTAAATATTTAGGATTATTTGCGTTTATACTAGCAGATATATGTAGATTTCTTATATCATCTGATTCATTTATAGTAATACTTGAACCTTCCTCTGATTCAAATACCCAATCTTCTGCTACTCTTCCTGGAATATGATAACTTCTACTTATCTTATCTCCTTTACCAAATGCAATATAAAAAGCATAAGCTTCATCTGGTTGAAATGTAGAATATTTTAATATTAAATCAGCTTCATCAGATTTAAATGTAGTTGGAGTACCATCTTCTGTAAGATTAATTTTAGTATTGTAATCTGCTTCATCAACAGTTTCTATATGAACTTGTAATTTAATATTATTAGCTAAAACTTGATATGTATCTGTACCTATCCATACTTCATCATCATTATATTCAACATCTAATACAGATAGTTTATTTTGGAACTTTGTAATTGCCCCAATATTTTTAAATCTTGCTCTACCTAATACAACAGATTCATAACTTTCTGAATACATTTCATCACCTGTAATATTAAGTTCAATTGTATCAGATGTTATATCATAAATACCAGATGAATATGCTTCATTGCTTTCTCCTGTTCTAAATAAAACTATAAGTTTAAATCTACTATATGTTTGATCTAAGTTATAAATTTTAAGTTTAATTGATCTAGATACAATTGCACCATATTGACTACTTAATGATTGATCTACTATTGTAGGTATTGTATAAAAAGGAACTTGTGATCCATTTAGTTTCCAATATTGAGTTTGACTTCCTTTTTCACCAAACTCTCCAATAGGAATAGGTTCAGATATTAAACTAGGAGCAGTAAAATCAAAATCATCTATTTCATAAGCTATACAAAATTGATAAACCCCACATTTTAAATTACCACCTTTGCTAGTTGATTGAAGATTAATAAAAGGAGTAGTAAATTCAGGTTGAAGATACATTAGTTCTAATGTTCTTTCTATTGATACATTAGATTTAGGTTGTATAGGAATAGCATTATTTTCTCCAAATGGCAAATGATCTATATTTAATAGAAATGGTCTGCCTCTTTTAGCCCAATCAAAGAAACTAATAAGTATTTCACCTTTATAATTATAAGTATAAGTTCCAGTAAATTGACTTGACCCATCTATGTTTAAATATTGAGATTCATCAGTTGAACATATAGTAGTATAATCATCACCTTCTAATTTACCTATTTCAAATATATTTTTTGTTAGATTAGTAGTTAAACTAAATATAATAGTAATAGACTTAATTTCAATAGTACCAATTATGTTACCTACTAAATTAAGTCTTAAATCATTAAACCCAATATGTGTTTGAATACCCTTACCTTTTTGTCGAATTACATTTTTAGCTTTAATCCAACTTCCACTAGGTAAATTAATAGGTTGTATATCTGTATTTAATCCTTTATTTATATCCATTAGATACTAGGGTTATGTGTTAATATAGCTGTATTAGTCATAGAATGAATTTCTATCATAGTTAATTTATCAAATGATAAATCATTAACTGCAAGTTTAGAATACTTCTCGAATTGAACAACAGGATTTAAATCTGGCATACGTCTGTCAAAAGTCAATGGATAAATGTTTAATCCTTGAAGCATTATTGATTTTAATATGTACCAAGTTAATGCTTGTTTAACGTAATCATTATTAATAATTAATGGAAATTCAATACCCATTTCTTGATCATATTCAGTTTTAAGTTTGCGATAAACTATTGTTATTGGATAATCATCTGTTGTTAGATTAGTATTCAGATAACCACTTTCAAATTCAACTGTTATGTTTGAATTATAGTTACTATCTGGAAATGAATTAGCATTAAAATTAGAATGATTAACCCTAACATAATAGCCTCTATATTGAATATTTTCAATTGATTCTATTTTAACTGGTAATAGTACTGAACCATCAGTTAGTGTTAGATCTTCTGAAACTAATTCATATAATGAAGGTACACCTATTTCTGAAATACCATCTGAAATCCACATAGGAGATAAACTTATCCAACCTTTGTGAGTTATATTATAAGAAGCTAGTACTCTAGCTATTATCTCTTTTGAGTTTATAATGTGCATATCTTCTGTATGTTAAATGATATAAAGGATCAAATTCTATTAAATAATTAACTTTTTCAACGTTACCTATTAAATTACTATTTATAATATCATCATTAGATTTACAAGTATTTAGAAAATCTTGTTTTTTTCTAGTTGGTGTATTAACATAAGCAGTAGGAATAAATGTATAGTACTTAACATTTTCAAAATTACAAAAGTGGTTATTCCATTTCCACCAATAATTATAAGTATTAGTATGATAAACAAACCACTTTTCTCCATCTGGATTTAATAATTTATCGTAAGGAGTTATTCCTTCATTTATAAGTTTTTGTTTTAACTTATTACTTTCACCCCAATTAATATTGTTAGTTCTTGTATCTCTTAGTTTCTCTTTAATATAAATATGAGATAAGTCCTTACTAAAACTATACATTCCACCTTTAAGAACGTGTTTAGATATTTCTATATTTAGTAATTTTATTATTGCAATATATTTATCTAAATTAAACTTTTGTTTAAATGCTTCACCTTTTTGTATAGAAACTTGAATACTGTGAATCAATCTTTTATTCTTAATAAATTGATTAACATTATCCCACAAAATACGAGTTTCAGTATTATGTAAAGGAGTAAAAGCATTACTACTTACTCTACTTGCTGCTCTTAAATCTGCAATAGATTGATCACTAGTTGTATAATATATATTTAGATGATAGTCTGTTATAGGATAGTCAAACTTAGTATTTATAGATTTAATCATTCTGATATTGTAATTTATATTATCTAAACAATCATTTAATTGTTGTTGCTTTGTTTCAATATCAGTATTTAATCTATCTTTAAATAAATCATATTGTTTACTAATTGTTATCGACATGAGTATTTTCAGTTATTACAGTAGTTTCTAATTTTAACTCTTCATTGATAAGTTTATATTTAACTAAGTTTATTAAATCTAATGGAATATCTAATTCTACATTAGTTCTAGTTACTTTAGTTGCTGTAAAAGATGAATTGAATATACTATTTGAAGTAGATTGTTCTTCATAGAATGTTGTAATATCTGAAAAGATACTTGATATTTTAACTTTTTGAATAGGAGTATTTGTAACTACATAAGCAAACGGAGGTTCATAAATATATCTTATTGCTTCTGATACAAATGGAAGATGATGAATAAAGTTCATTTCTTCAAATGATGATAATATAAAAGAATTAGTACCATCCTCACTACCAAAATAAGTAAAACTATAATTCTGATTAGCTACTCTAACTGGCTGTTTAATTCCAAGTAAGGTTTTATATAATATTATTTTTTTACTTTTCTCTAAGGGCGGGTTCACAAGTTTTACTAATGGAAGAACAATACTTGTAATTAAACCAGGAGTAAATCCATTTTTCTCAACTGATTGTTTAATTATAGTAGCATACTCTTGTGTTATTAAATCTTTAAGTCGATTTATAAACATAGGATCAGTTGGCCTATTAAAATCATTAGCCAACTGATCAGCCCATTTATCAATGGTTATTATCATTATGTTTAGTAATTAATTTATTACTGTTTAGGTTTATCTTTTCCTTCTACAACTTTCTCAGGTGTTTGCTTTTTAACTCCTTCATATTTCTTTTGATAAGCTTTACCTAATGTAGCTGCACCACTTAAACCTAGAAATCCTAGTAATACATCAATTTCAATAGGGACTTTTTGAATTAAACAAGTAGCTACATATCCAATTGCAGCAATAAAACTTGCCCATGTAATACCTCTAATTCCTGACCAATCACCAAGATTATCAGTTAACATACCTTTAATAATACCAATTTCTTTAAACATAATTTTATTTGATTTAATTGTTAATAAATATTACCAATAGATTTTATAAACTTTTGAAGTATTAGTACTTCCAGAATTAATATGTACTGTACCTTTAAGTTTAACAAGAATGTAACCTTTATCAATATCTGCTTTAGTAAACCTGAATTTAGCTTGATTCAAGAAATAAATATCTTTTCTTTTATCATAAGAATTAGTTACAGTAGTAGTACCTTCAACTATTTCCCATTGAAGTTTCAATAAGTATTTAGGATAGTATAATCTACCATCAGTTCCAGGATATGCAAGATTATAAAGATAGAATGTTTTATTAGTAGCTGTTGGCTTTTTAATCTTTAAAGTAGTATCAATAGGCCATACAGGATCAATAGACCAGTAAGGATTATCCAATACCTCAATAGTTTCACCAGTAAGATTAAATATAGCTGTTTCTCCTGCTCTAGATGTATATGTACTAATGAGCATTAACTTTTTCATTTCTACACCATTCCATAATCCCCAATAAACTTGTTCATTATAATCAAATCCTGTTTTAACTGGTTCTTTACCAATATTATAAGGAATAGGATCAATGATTGAATAAATAGAATCTGCTCCTGTATTACGAAATCCAACTACATCTAATTGATTACTTGTAACTATACTTTCTCCACTTGCATAATATTTATTATCTACCATAAACATAGAATAAATACTTAGACCTTCTTCCATCCAAACATTATCAGATTGATATACATGATACATTGTTGATGGAAAGTTACCATCATTCCAAGTTAAAGGTTTTTGATTACCTTGTGGTGGCAATTGACCATAACTAAATGTACTAATTAATAGTACTAACATCATCATTACTTTTCTCATTACTTTACATTTTAATTAATTAATAGTTTATTTACTTGTTTTTGTTTTATGATTAGCTTTATGTTCAGCCTGAACAGTAGCCATATCTTTAATTATAGGAAGTATTAAATCTTGTAAATTAGATACAGTGAGTTTCATTTCTGAAATGTGTTGTTCACTAATTTCAGCCATCTTTTCTACTATTTCTCTTGTATTTTTAACTTCTAAGTTAGTCTTATCAATATTATGTTCAACTTGATTAACTCTACTTTCATTTTCTTCAATTTTCTTTTCACTTTTCTCTATTCTACATACTAACATATCAATAGAATTTAAAAAAGCCTTCACTTTAGGAAGAACAAAATATTTTATACTCATACTTATTACAAATGTTAAAATTAGTATTAATACTCCAAGAAACAATAGTACTCCACCACCTCTATTAATAAAATCATTTATAAGATCTGGATATGTCATAGTTAGTTAATTTATATTATTATTTTAAATTAGATTCATCATTCCTTTTGAAATATTCTTCATTATCCAACCAGTAGTATTCGCATCTTTAATACTTCCATTTCCAGCATACCATTTATTTGAAGGTGTGGCAATAGAATATTTTAAATCAAGCCAATCAGCTTGAATATCTGTTGCTGATGTATTTAAAGTATGAGTAGCTGCTGTTGGACTTGTGATTGTGATAGGTTCAGCTTGTGTTCCAATAGCTGTTAGTTTACCTACTTGTTGAGTAGTACTTGCTGTGAATCTTACTTTTCTGCCTTTGTCAATTACTAATTCCGCAAAGGTATTATCACGTGTTATGTCAAAATATCCTGTGTGGCTTCCACTAAACCATACTTTGTTGTAGGTTTTTCCACCACCTGAAAAAACATAAGTAATAACTCCAGAAGTAGGATTAATTTTAATGGTTGAGTTTTCAGCAACTAATGTACTTGGGTATATATAAATAGCAGCAGTAGCGCTATTTAATTCTAAAGTTCCATTCCCCAAAATTAAAGTTTGGTCAACACCATCATATCCTTTACCATTATAAAAATATCCAGCTAAGGTATTGTAATCATTCAGATCAAAAGTACCTAAATGATGATAAATACCAATAGTTACAACTAAATTTGAATTATTTAGATATGTTCCACTTGGAGCATCTATTTTTAAATAATAAATCGTTTTTCCATACAAATTCAAACTATAAACACCCCTACCCATCAAAGTCCTTGCATAATTCCCACTTGGAGTAATATTATTACCTAATATCAAATGTCCATAATGTTCAGTTGCATTAGCCAATACTGTAGTTACAGCTTGATTAACAGCACTCATATCAACACTACCTTTTCTTGGTACATCAATAGTTAATGTTGAAGTACCTGTAAATGAATTGGCATCTAAAATAACTGAATCTTGTGGAAGTGGCACTCTACCTGCTGTTGTTCTTGGAGTTAAATCAGTAAACCATTTAGTATCATCTTTCCAAGTACAAGCCCCAGATGTATGTTTGTAATATTGAGTTTGTGCAGGTGTAAATGTAATATCAGTATTCCCACCACAATCACCTGATTTACCAACAATATCTGCTAAATTAATAGATGGCGGAGGTGATGTTACTGGAACAAAATAAAAGTAATTCATTGAATCACTAAAATTCTTTCCAGATGTATAACCATTAATAGTATTATAACCAGAACAAAGAAAGACAGTCATTACAGAAGGCAAGAAACTTAAATTACCTGTTATTGTATTATAACCAGAACAATGAAAGTAAGTCATTACAGAAGGCAAGAAACTTAAATTACCTGTTATTGTATTTGA
>JADHED010000161.1_pt1 | contig 92415 bp, 74 predicted proteins | sample 8952041 | NCBI WGS metagenome assembly JADHED01 (sample SAMN16124423, study PRJNA663239) | bioreactor sludge metagenome | isolation source: sludge (control) | place: India:Bengaluru | collected 2018-09-08
TCTATCGGCGGAAGACCCCGGACCCTGTACCAGAACTTAATGCGCGTGGCACTAGAACCGCTCGGTGCCGCGGGCGAGATCGCGCTTCAGGCGAGCTCCGGCGGAGGCCACCGCGCCGTCGCCCTCGATCATCGCCAGCACCGTGAAGCCGGAGAACCCGGCGTCTCCGACGCTGCGGTGCACCGCCATCCGCGATTGCGCCCAGAAGAGCCCGCGGAAGACGGCCGCGAGGAGGCCGTTGACGAGCGCCGCGGCGAGGAGGAAGACCCCCACGGACACCCAGTGGAGGCCCTCCTCCGCGGCCCCTCCGAGGATGGTGTCGTCGAGCAGGCCCGCCATCAGGGCCACGCAGAGCCCGGCCGCCGCGAGCCAGACGAGCCTGCGCAGCAGGGCCCCCGCGCGGGAGACGCCGTCCGATACCGCGAGCAGGCGCCCGTAGAGATCGGGGTGGGAGTCCCGCAGCGCGGAGACACGGCCGCCCTTGACCGATTCCGTGACGGAGACCTCCCCGTCCTCGGCGGTGACGAGGAACGACTCCCCGTCCCGCACCACGTCCTTCAGGCGCCCGGCGATCTCCGCCGCGCGCTCCTTCTTCTGCTCGACCATGGCCGTCGAGCATACCGCGCCGCCCCCGGGCAGCGGGATTCCCTTGGCGCGGCGGGGCGGCGAAGGGGAGAACGGGGGCGCATGCGGGTGGCCCTCTTCGTCCCGTGCTTCATGGACGTGTTCGCCCCCCGGGCGGCCATGGCCGCCGCCCGCGTCCTGCGGCGATTGGGGCACGAGGTCGCCTACCCCGAGGGCCAGACCTGCTGCGGCCAGCCGGCCCTGAACGCGGGCCGCTTCGCCGACGCGGCATGTCTCGCGCGGCGCCTCCTCGAGGTCCTCGCCGCCGGCGAGCCGGAGGCGGTCGTCTCGCCGTCGGGTTCGTGCGTGGCGGCCCTCCGGGTGGAGGGGCCGCGGCAGACCGGGCTCTCCCACCGGATCCTGTCGCGCCTGTTCGAGTTCTCGGAGTTCCTGACCGGGGTCCTCGGCGTGACGGACGTCGGGGCGTCCTTCCCGGGGACCGTCGCGTGGCACGACGGCTGCCACGCGCTTCGGACGCTCGGGGTGCGCGACGGGCCGCGGCGACTGCTCGCCGCCGTCCGCGGGCTGACCCTCCGCGAACTCCCCGCTCCCGCGGAGTGCTGCGGGTTCGGCGGCGTGTTCGCCGTGAAGTACGCCGGGACTTCCGCGGGCATCGCCGCGCGGAAGGCGGACGCCGTCGCGGCCACCGGGGCGTCGTACGTGGCGTCCACGGAGTCTTCCTGCCTGCTGCAGATCGAGGGCGTCCTGCGGCGGCGGGGGAGTCGCGTCCGGGCCCTGCACCTCGCGGAGATCCTCGCGGGAGGGGGCGCGTGACGAGCCCGCTCGCCCGCCGACTGCGCCGCGCCGCCGCCGACGCGCGGCTCACCGCGAACGTCCGCCGGGCCACGGACATCTCGATCGCCAAACGGAACGCCGCCGCGGCCGAACGGCCGGATTTCGAGGCCCTTCGCCGGCGCGCGGCGGCCCTCCGGGCCCACGCGCTCGACCACCTCGACCGCTATCTCGCGGAGTTCGCCGCGAACGTGACCTCCCGCGGCGGCCGCGTGTGGTTCGCGCCGGACGACCGGGCCGCCGCGCGGATCGTGGCGGAGATCGCCCGCCGCGCCGGAGCCACCAGCATCCTCAAGTCGAAGTCCATGGTCAGCGAGGAAGTCGGTCTCGATGCCGTTCTCGCCCGGCGCGGTGTCATGCCGCTGGAGACCGACCTCGGCGAGTACATCGTGCAGCTCGCCGGCGAGCCGCCGTCCCACATCACCGCCCCGGCGCTGCACCGGTCCGCGGAGGAGATCCGGGACCTCTTCGCCGCCCACGGGGTGCTCGCGGGCCGGGGGGAGCCGCCCGCGGACCGCCGAGACCTCGCCCGCTGGCTCAGCCTCGCCGCCCGCGAGCACCTGCGGCCGCGCCTGCTCGACGCCGACCTGGGCATCACCGGGGCGAACTTCCTCGTGGCGGAGACCGGCACCGTGGTTCTGGTGGAGAACGAGGGGAACATCCGGTTCACCACCACGACGCCGCCCGTGCAGGTGGTCCTCGCCGGTATCGATCGGGTCGTCCCGCGGTTCTCGGACCTCGGCACGCTCCTCCCTCTCCTGACCCGCTCGGCCACCGGCCAGCGACTCTCGGCCTACGTGTCGCTGATCACCGGCCCGCTCGAGGACCTCCACGTCGTGCTGCTCGACCACGGGCGGTCGCGGGCGCTGGCGGACCCGGGCGACCGCGAGGTCCTGCGCTGCATCCGCTGCGGCGCCTGCCTCAACGTCTGCCCCGTCTATCGGACGGCCGGCGGGCACGCCTACGGGTCGCCGTACCCCGGTCCGATCGGGGCCCTCCTGACCCCGCTCCTCTTCTCCCGCGACGCGGACCGGGACCTGCCGCACGCCTCGTCGCTCTGCGGCGCCTGCACCGAGGTCTGTCCGGTCGGCATCGACCTCGCCGCGCACCTGCTCCGGCGGCGCGGACGGGACGGGCCCGGCGGCCGTCCGGCGGCCGAGCGCGTCGCGTTCTCGCTGTTCCGGTTCCTCATGGGAGGCCCGCGGCGCTACGCGCTCGCGACCGCGCTCGTCCGGCGCCTGGCGCGGCCCGCGGCGCGCCTCGGCCTCCTGCGGGCGTGGTCGGAGCGCCGCGCCGTCCCGCCGCCCGCGGCGCGGACCTTCCGCCAGATGTGGAGGGACGATGGACCGCCTGCTCCGTAGGGTCCGGGCCGCGCTCGCCGGCGTCGTCGGAGGCGCGATGCCTCCGGAGGAGGTGCGGCCGGCGCCAGATGCCGACGAGGCGCTGCTCGTGCGCTTCCGCACCGCCCTCGCGGAGGCCGGCGGACGCTGTCTCGAGGCGCCCGACGAGGCCGCGGCGCGGGCCCTCGTCGCGGCGGAGCACCCCGGCGCGGAGATCGGCATCGACCGCGCCGACGCGCTCCTCGCGGACACCGGCACGATCCTCAGGAACTACGCCGGCCCCGCGGAATCCCGGGTCTCGCTCTGGCCCGCCGTGTCCGTGTTCCTCGCCACCCGGGCGGCGCTGGTCCCCGATCTGCCGGCGGCGCTGGCCCTGGCCGCCCCGGCGCACCTGGCGGGACGGGCCTACTCGGTGCTGGTCACCGGCCCGTCCCGGACGGCGGACATCGAGAAGACGCTCGTCATCCCGGCCCACGGGCCGCGCGTTCTCGTGGTCGTGATGCTGCCGGTCGGCCGCTGACCCGGCTACAATCCCGGCGAACGAAGGGAGGTTCCATGGACGTCTCGAAGGAAATCCGCGCGTTGGCGAACTGGCCCGAATCCGGACACCTCGTCCTGTCGCTGTACCTCGACAACCGCCGGGCTGACGAGCACGCGCGGGAGGCTCTGCGGATCTTCGTGAAGGACCGCCTGAAGGACCTGGAGAAGGACCTCGCGGGCCGCAAGACACGCTGGGCCGCGGTGGAGGAGGACGTGAGGTTCATCCGGGAGTACGTGGACGGCCTCCTCGCCGGGCAGCACGACAAGGAGTTCGCCGGCATCGCCCTGTTCTGCTGCGACCACGAGGGACTGCGCACGGTCATCCGCTCGCGGATCCCGTTCGCCAACGCCTTCCACGTGGCGCCGCGGCCGCGCATCCGGCCGCTGGCGCACCTCTACGACGAGTACGAGACGGCCATCTTCGCGGACATCGGCAGCAGCGACGCCGCCGTGTACCTCGTCACCACCGGTGCGGTGGAGCGCGTCATCCGCATCGAGAACGAACCCCTGCCGCGGGAGAAGAGCGGGCGTCTCGCGCCGGCCTCGCGCAACAGCGACGACCAGATGAACGCCCACCACCGGCAGGTGGCGGACCTCCTCGTGCGGGAGGCCGACGAGGCCGACGTCCGCAACATCGTGCTCTCGGGGACGACGAACGTCCTCTCCGGCTTCCGGCGCCACCTGCCCCGGCGAATGGCGGACCAGGTCATCGCCGAAGTGAGCCTCGGCCGGAACCCCTCGCGCGAGCAGGTCGCGGAGGCGACGGTGAAGGCCCTGCGGCAGGCCGAACGGGACCGGGAGGATGCCGTCGTGCAGCAGGTCGTGGGCATGCAGGCGAACCCCCAGCGGGTGGCGGTGGGGGTGGAGCCCGTGCTCCGCGCCCTGGCGCACGCCAGGGTCCACCGCCTGCTCATCTCGGACAAGTTCATCCGTTCCGGCTTCCGGTGCACCGCCTGCGGCAAGCTCGGCGAGCACCCGCCGGCGAACTGCGAGCTGTGCGGGGAGCCCGTCGTATCGACGGACCTCGGCGAGGCGATGGTCGTCTCCGCCGTCCAGCGCGGGGCGGAAGTGGACGAGATCCTCGGCCGGCCCGAACTGGAGGAGATGGGCGGCGTCGCCGCCCTGCTCCGCTACTGAGCCGCCCCCGCGTGGGGAGGGGTCCACGGCGACGGAGACCGCGGGTGGTTGGCCCGCTGTCGCATCGCCCTCCGTGGGAGGGCGTGGACGGCGGCAACGGAGGGTGCGGGCCGTCGGCCCGCTGTGGAACTGCCCCGGCGCGGGGAGGAGGCCTGACGTGAAGGACCGCGAGGAACTCATGCGGACGGCGCGCGGCTTCTGGCCCGCGCGCGCCATCCTCACCGCCGTGGAGACCGGCCTGTTCGAGGCCCTGCGGAAGGGGCGGGCCGGCGCCGCGGCGGTGGCGAAGCGCGCGGGCACCGAGCCGCGCGCGACGGGGCTGCTCCTCGACGCCCTCGCCGGCCTCGGAGTGCTCGCCAAGTCCGGCGCCGGCTACTCCGTGCCGACCCATCTGCGCCCCCTGCTCACCGACGGGCCGGGTTCTGCCCTCGGGATGCTCCGCCACCACGCGCGGCTCTGGGAGACGTGGGGTCGGCTCACCGAGGCCGTCCGTCGGGGAAGGCCCGCGCGGAGCCGGCCGGGCTTCCTCGGCGGTCCCGAATCGGCCCGCGACTTCACCCTCGCCATGCGCGACGGCGCGCGGCTCCTCGCCCCGCGGGTGGCGGAAGAGGTCGACCTCCGGGGGCGAAGTCTCCTCCTCGACCTCGGCGGGGGCCCCGGGGTGTACGCGGCGGCATTCGTCCGCCGCTACCCGGACCTGCGGGCGCTGATCGTGGACCTGCCGGACGTCGTCGCGGTCGGGAGGGTGCTGCTGGCGCAGGAGCCCGACGTCGCCGAGCGGATCGGGCTCTTCTCCGCCGACCTCATGCGCGACGCGCTGCCGAAGGGGGCCGACGCGGCGTTCCTCTCCCACGTCATCCACTCGATGGACGAGAAGCAGGTCGAGGCGCTGTTCCGGCGCGTGGCGAAGGCCCTGCCGGCCGGCGGGCTGTTCGTCGTGCGCGACTTCTTCCTCGAGGGAGACCGCGTCCACCCGCCGCCGGCGTCCCTCTTCGCGCTGAACATGCTCGTGGGGACCGACGGGGGGCGCACCTACACCCATGCCGAGACCGCCGCGCGCCTCGTCGCCGCGGGGTTCACCGCCGTGCGCTTCCGCCGCAGCCGGGCCGCCCCGGATTCCGGGTACCTCTTCGCCCGGCGCGCCTGATCAGCGCGGCGGGGCCGGCGGGAGGGAGGCGAGCGCCGCCTCGATCGCGCCGCGGACGCGGCCGTTCTGCTCCGCCGCGAGACGCTCCGTGAGGAAGGCGCGCGCCTCCGCCCCCTCCGCGCCGGCCACGGCGGCGGCGGCGCGCGACCGCACGCGCGGGTTGCCGTCCTCGGCCGCGGCCTGGCGCAGCGCGGCGCGGTTCTCCTCGGAGGGCGGCATGGCCGGCAGCAGGCGGACGGCGTAGGAGCGCAGGCGCGGGTTCTCGTCCGAGAGGGCCGAGGCACGAAGGAACGGCGCCGCCTCCACCTCGAGGAACTCGGGCGCGCCGGGGGACTCCCCGAGTCGCGCGACACCCGCCACCGCGCCGAGCCGGGCCCGGGCGTCTCCGTCCCTCCGGAAGGCCTCCACGAGCACGGGGGCCACGGCGGCGTCGTGCGTCCGCGCCAGCGCCACGGCGGCGGCGCCCCGGACCTCGCCCGCGCCGTCCTCGGCGAGCGCGCGGAGCAGGGGGGCGCCGCTCTCGCCCGCCCCGGTCCCGAGCCAGCCGAGCGAGGCCGCGGCGCGGGCGCGGACCCGGGGATCCGGATCCGCGGCGAGAGCCTGCGCCAGCGCGTCGGCAGCCACGGCGCCGCCGGCGCGGGCGAGCCCCGCCGCGGCGTGCCGCCGCACTTCCGCCTCCGGGGCGCCGGCGAGCAGCGCCCGGAGCAGCTCCCCCTCCGCCGGCGAGGCCTCGAGGGACACGAGCAGCGCGGCCCGCCCCCGGAATTCCGGGACCTCGGACATCTCCCCCGTGCGCAGGGCCAGCGCGAACCGCTCTACGCCCGCCCGGCTGTCGTTCTGCGCGAGCGTGAACGCCAGCGTGAACGCCGCCCGCACGTCCTCGGCGGTCCGGGCGGCGGCGAATTCGCGGTCGAAGCGCCGCGCGAGCTCCTCGACTTCCTCCGGTTCCAGCGCCACGCGGGAGAGCGCGAGCAGCGCGCGGGAGCGCACCTCCGGATCCGGGTCGTCGAGGAGGGCGAGGAGCCGCCGCCGGATCTCGACCGGGATCAACTCCTGAGTCCACTCCAGCTCGCGCGGATCGGCGTCGGAGAACGGCTCGAAACGGCCCCGGAACACCCGGAACATCTCCCACCGGGCCGCCTCGCTCAGGCGGGCGAGCTGGCGGTCGAACTCGTCGCCCGGGGCCGCGGCGTCCGGCGCGGCGGAGGCAGCGGCCGGCGGGGCCGAGGCCGGCGCGACGGCAGCGGCGGAGGAGGTCTCGGGTCCGCCGGCGCCCGGCGCCGGGGCGTACGCCGCCTCCGGTTCCCGGGGCGGCGGGTCGTGCGGGGCGGCGCCGTCGAGGAGCAGGGCGGCGAGCGCGCCGAGGAGGAGGACGGACAGGACGAGCCGAGCCACGCGCCGGGAGGCGGTCACCTCGCCTCCTCCGCCGGCGGCGGGAGCCCGTCGAGCGCGCGTGTGATCGCGTCCTTGACCCAGCCGTGCTTCTCGTCGACCAGACGCTGCACGAGGAACTCCCGGGCCCGCTCCCGTTCGGTGGCCGCGAGCGACTCCACGGCGGCGATGCGGACCCACGGCGAGCCGTCGGCCGCGGCGCACCGCCGGAGCGCCTCCGCGCGGCCCTCGGCGACCGGGAGCAACGCGAGGGCCCGCACCGCGTACATCCGGACGGACTGCTGCTCGTGCCCCGTCGCGGTGCCGGCGAGGAACGGCACGGCCTCGGCGGCGAGGAACGCATCCGCGTCCGCCGCGCCGGCGTGGCGGCCGAGGCCCGCCGCGGCGCCCACGCGCGCCATCGCGTGCTCGTCCCGGCGGAAGGCCTCCACGAGCAGGCGGACGGCGTCCTCCGGGGCGGCCCGGGAGAGCCCGAAGGCCGCGGCGCCGCGGACCTCGCCGTCCCGGTCCTCGGCGAGGGCGCGGACGAGGGCGGGGTCCGGCGGCGCCCCGTCCGGGGACGTGAGGCCCCGGGCCAGCGCGGCCCACGCCCGCACCTCGAGATCCCCCTCCGAGAGGAGCGCCTGTCCGAGGACGTCGGCGTTCTCCGCGCCCCCGAGGCGCCCGAGGCCGATCGCGGCATGCTTCCGCACCGCGCGGTCGGGGTCCGCGAGGACGAGGTCGCGGAGGACCGCGCCGTCCTCCGGCGCTGCCGTCAGCGCCACCACCAGCGCCGCGCCGCTGCGGAAGTCCTTCACGTCGGCCGCCTCCCCCGTGCGCAGCGCGGAGGCCATGCGGGCCGTGCCCGCCCGCTCGCCGTGGCAGGCGAGCGTCCACGCGAGGGCGAAGGCCATGCGGCTCCCGCTCGGGTCACGCAGGGCGGCGAACTCCGCGTCGAGGCGACGGACGAGGTCCTCGACCTCCGCGGGTTCCAGGGCCACCGTGGACAGGGCCACGATGGCGCGGAACCGCACCTCGGGGTCCTCGGCGTCGAGGAGCGCGAGCAGCGCGGCGCGGTCCTCGGGGAGGAGCGTGACGAGGTCGATGGGCTTGACGGCGACGCCCGCCGTGTATTCCACGGGGTCGAGCAGCGCCCGGAGCGCGGGGCCCACGCGGCTCACCGCGAGGTTCCAGTGGACGTCGAGGAGCGAGGGGGGCGCGGCTGCCGTGGGGGCGGCCTCCGAGGCGGCGTCCGGTGCGGCGGCGGGGGAGGGCGCCGCGCCCGCGAGGAGCGCCGGGGTCGCGGCGACGGGGGAGAAGGGGTCGAAGACCGCGGGCGGTTCGCGGGGCGGCGGCGCCGCCCGGCGGTCCCCGCCGCGGAGGGCCAGTGCGATCAGGACGAGGATCGCGGCGCCCGAGAGCGCCAGCACGGCGCCGCGGCGCAAGGCCCTACTTCCCGCCCTGGACGTGGGCGAAGAACAGCCGGCCGTCCACGTAGCGCCAGTCCAGGGGGTGGATGTCGCAGATGAGATTGATCACCGTCTCCGCCGTGACGTTCTCCACGGACAGGTTCACCGTGAAGTCCGCGAACGGGGGCAGATCGACTTCCACCGGCACGTTCAGCCACTGCCCGAGCTCGTACAGCGCGTCCTCCAGGTTCTTGTTCACCCACTCGACCTTGGGGATCAGCTTCCCGAGGAGCTTCTGGATCTCCTCGTCCTCCGCGTCGAGCTTCAGGCGGTCGCCGAGGACCTGGTTGATGATGTCCCACACCTCGATGGAGTTCTCCTTCTCCATCTTCAGGTAGTGGAGGATGTGCTTGTGCCGCTTGATGCGGTTCTGCTCCTCCTCGGGGTTCTTCGGGTCGGTGCCGAACATCGCCACGGTCTCCGCGAGGAGCTTCAGCTCCGCGAGCCGCGTCTCGTGCTTCTTGCTCTCCCCCTCGAGGATGTACATCTTCGTCAGGCGCTGCCGCAGCAGCGGGAGGTCCATGCCCTCGAGCTTCTCGAGGAGGCGCTTGGCCTTCTCCACCGGCAGGTCCTCGTAGGTCTTCGCCTCGTCCTCCCCGATCCAGTCCACGGTGCCGTGCTTCTTCTCCCACTCGAGGAAGCGCGCCTCGTTGGGGTTCAGCTTCCTCACGATGAAGATCTCGCCGGCCCAGATGATCCACTTGAGGTCGAAGTTCTCGCAGATGAGGTCCAGGGCGCCGAGGGCGGAGATCTCGGGGAAATCGACCTCCACCTGGTTCAGTTCCTGCACGCGGGGGTTCAGGTTCACCGGGATGCCCATGGCCTGCGAGATGTCCCGCGCGACGTACTTCAGGAAGACGTTCTTCCACGAGACGTCCCGCAGCACGGTGTTGCGCATCTTCTTCAGGACGTCGATGTTCGCGCGCTCCGGGGCGCCCTTCTTCAGGCCCAGGTCGGCCAGGGCGATCATCTGCTCCTTCAGCGCCCGGTGGTCGACGAGCACGGGGCGGATCTGCGCCCGGATGCCGGAGGCCTTCGTGTCGTCCGTCGTCTGCTCCAGCTCCTTCAGGAGACGGTTCAGGGTCCGGATCGACTCTATGGCCTTCTCCGCCGCCTCCTCCATCTGCGGCAGCGCCTTGAAGTAGGCCACGTAGTCGAGGGGTTCGAGCTCCGCCGCCCCGGCTCCGCTGCGGAAGAGGAGGACGGCCGTGAGGAGGACGCCGAGGAGGAGGGTTTTCATGGAGTGCGCTCCGGGGAAACGCGCCAGCGAAGTCCATCCATTCTATCAGAGTCCGGGGGCGGCCGCCCGCGCCGTTCGTGGCTAGGTTCTATACACATCTCCCGCCGCCCGGCCCCCCGGTGGCCGCGTCGCACGGGGGAATCCGTCGTGGTACGGGATTTGTGAAGGGACGCAGAGCAGGCAACTCCGATCGTCGGAGTTTGCGTTGACGGCCGGGAGGACCCGGGACCTGCCCTACCCTACCCTCCGGGCGCCTCCCGGCCACACGCCTGCCCCGCCCGCCTTCCCCACCTCACGCCTGCTGGCGGTCGCTCCGCTCCCCGCGCCGGGCAGGCGCGCCCGTCCGCCGGCGGATGGCCGCCAGGATCCGGGGATCGAAGGACGGCCGCCCGGCGTCTCTCTCGTGCCCCGTCACGCGGGCCGCGCAGCGGTAGCAGCCGAGGCGCTCGCGGGTCGCGACGTAGGCCCCGACGATACCCGCCGCGGCCGCCGCCAGGGACAGGCCCGCGGTGAACCAGGCGAGGGCGGCGCCCGCGGCGGCGATGGCGAGCGTGACGGCGGGAGCGGGACGGCGCCGCCGGTAGAGGTCCGTGCTCCCGCAGATCGGGCACCTCGCCACCCGGAGGTTCTCGGTCCAGTCGAGGGGCAGGAGGCCGACGTAGTCGCAGTGCCCGCACGCGAGCACGGTGCGCGCCTCCACCGCGTTGGCGCGGTTCGTCCGGCCGCACTGAGGGCAGGAGAAGCGCAGTTCCACCACCCGGAACTTAGCACCCGCGCGAACCGCCGGGGAACAAATGGGACGCGCCGCGCGCGCCGCGGTCCGGCGCGGGCGCGCAGGGCGAAATCCCTGCCGGCGTCGGAGGCCGCTGCTATACTCCGCGCTCCTGTGGATCCGGGAGCGCCTGCCGCGATGGAGAATCGTTCCTACACCGTTTCCGAGGCCAATCGGACCCTGCCCCTCGTGCGGCGAATCGCCGCCGACGCGGTGCGGGCGTTCCGTGAGGCCGCCGACCTGAGCGCGGAGGCGGAGGAGCTGCGGTCGAAGGCCGGCACCGACGCCGGACGGCGGCTCCTGGCGGCGCTCGAGGAGCGGCTGCGCCGCAGCGCCGCGGAACTGGCGGGCTGCGCCGCGGAGTGCGCCGAACTCTCCTGCCGTCTGGAGGACCCGGCCACCGGGACCGTGGGGTTCCCCTCCATCCTCGACGACCGTCCCGTCCTCCTCTGCTGGCGTCCGGGCGACCGGCAGGTGGAGCACTGGCACGACATGGACGAGGCGTGCGCCGGCCGCAGGCCCCTGCCGGTGGGGGTCCCCGGGGCCTGAGCCCCGCTCAGGAACGGGCGTTGACGAGGCCGAGGAACTCCGAGCGGGTCCGCGGATCGGACTTGAACCGACCCAGCATGCAGGACGTCACCGCCCGCGAATTCTGCTTCTCCACACCGCGCATCATCATGCACAGGTGCGCGGCCTCGATGACGACGGCGACCCCCTTCGGGCGGATGGCATCCTGGATCGCGTGGGCGATCTCGATCGTCAGCCGCTCCTGGATCTGGAGGCGGCGGGAGAACATCTCCACGATGCGGGGGAGCCGCGACAGCCCGAGGATCCGCCGGTCCGGCAGGTAGGCCACGTGGGCCTTCCCGATGAATGGCAGCAGATGGTGCTCGCAGAGGCTGTAGAGCTCGATGTCCTTCACCACCACCATCTCGTCGCACTCGCCCTCGAAGACGCCGTCGCCGAGGGCGTCCTCGACTCGCAGCGAGTAGCCGCGCGTGAGGAACCGCAGCGATTCCGCCACGCGCGCGGGCGTCAGCCGCAGGCCTTCGCGCCGGGGATCCTCGCCGAGTCCCTCCAGCAGGCGGCGCACGAGCGGCGCCAGCGCATCGGCCGGCGGAGACTTGCGCGGGGAGCGTCCCCGGGGGCTCATTCCCGATCCTCCACGGCGAACGGCGCGGCGGTGACGTAGGTGGCGACGATGCGGTCGTCCCCCGACGCCACCAGCCGGTGCCAGGCGAGGCGGGGGATGCGGACCACGTCTCCGTCGCAGACCTCCGTCCGGTTCTCCTCCCGGCCGAACGAGCGGTACAGGTAGCCCCGGCCCTGCTGGACGACCAGCACCCGTTCGGCGATCGGACAGCGCTGCCACGGTGTGCCCGTGCCGCCCTCCACGGTGATCCGTTCGGCCCGGAGCATGCCGGTCTCGACGAGGACTTCGCTCTGCAGTGCGCCCATTCGGCGGCCTCCTTCGGCGGGGATTCTACCGCCTTGTCGGTCGGGCCGGGTAGCGGCGCCGGCCGCCCGGTAGACTATGGCGATGGAACTTCGAGGCCGGAAGGCGCTGGTGACCGGGGCGGCGGTGCGCGTGGGACGGGAGATCGCGCTGGAGCTGGCCCGTGGCGGCGCGGACATCTTCCTCCACTACCACACGTCCGCCGACGCGGCGCGACGCACGTCCGAGGAGATCCGAGCGCTGGGGAGGGCGGCCGTCCTCGTCCGCGGGGACCTTCGCGACGCGGCGGATACGGCGCGCGTCGCGGCGGCCTGCGCCGAGGCCGACATCCTCGTGAACTCCGCCGCCGTGTTCCCCGCGATGCCGCTTCCCGCCGTCACCGCGGAGGACATCGACGGCGTCCTCGCGCTGAACCTGCGGGCGCCGTTCCTCCTCGCCCGGACGCTCGGGCTCGCGATGAAGGCCCGCGGCGGCGGCGCCATCGTCAGCATCTCCGACGTGGCCGCGCGGCGGCCCTTTACCGCGCACCTGCCGTACTCCATGGCGAAGGCCGGGCTCGAGGCGATGACGGCCGGCCTCGCGCGGCTCCTTGCGCCCGAGGTCCGCGTGAACGCCGTGGCCCCGGGCCCGGTCCTCCTGCCGGAGGGGCTCGGGCCGCAGGAGCGGGATGCGATCCTCCGCCACGTGCCCCTCGGGCGCGCGGGCGGCCCCGGCGACGTGGCGAAGGCCGTCCGCTTCCTGGTGGAGGGGGCGGAGTACACGACGGGCGCCGTGTTCCCCGTGGACGGCGGCCGGCTACTGGGGCGCTAGGTGTGGTGAGTCAGAAGTCCCGCGTCACACCGAGAGCGCCGCCGCGCCCGGTCCGCAAGGAGCGAGGAGGGCGCGACCTAGGCTGGTCGCAACCGACGAGCGACGCCGCGGGGCGGGATGCGGCGGCCCTCGAATGTAGCGGACTTCTGACTCACCACGCTAGCGTGGCCTCGCGGTACAGCGCCTCCAGGTCCTTCTCCGGGAGTCCGGCCTCCCTCGCGGCGGCGGCGAACTCGCCCGGGGTCGCGGGATAGAGCCGGGTCCGGAACACCTCCTCCCCGGCGCGCACCCGGAGGGCCCGCACGAAGAGACCCGCGGCGGGGTAGGAGTCGTTCTCCGGCAGGCTCCGGAACTTCCCCGACAGGAGGTCGGCGAGGGGCGGCGCCCAGAGGAACACCCTCCGCCAGTCGTCGAGAGCGACGCCGCCGTAGCCTCCCGCGGCGCAGACGGCCAGACCTTCGCCGAGGGCGGGCATCCCGGGGAGGCCGAGTGCGCGGTACGCGAGGACGTGCGCGGCCTCGTGGGCGACCAGTGCGCGGAAGCCCGGCGCCTCCGGGAGGAGCGCGTGGACGCTCCCCGAGAGCAGGTCCGCGTGGCCGTCCCCGGGGTTCTGCGTCAGCGACTGCTTGCTGCGGCGGTCCGGGTACAGGTACACCGAAACGGCGCTCGCGGCGCCCTCCCCGAGGGCTTCACGCGCCTGCTTCACGCCCAGGGCCACCCCGGCGGCCCACGCCGTCTTCCGGTCGGCCAGCACCGCGGGCCAGAGGACGCGGACACCCGCGTCTTCCCGTGTATCGAAGATCTCCTGCCACTCGATCCGCGGGCGCTCGCGGGTCACCCGTGGCGCCAGCGCCCCGCCCAGGACCTCGAAGGTGCCCGCCAGGAGCTCGCCGAACCGGTCCGCGACGAGGAACCCGTCGCCGCCGTGGGGGATCGCGTTGATCTCCGCCACGCCGGGCGTGCCGCACCCGGCGTAGAGCAGGAAGGGCGGGAAGGCCGGCCGGTCCCCGTCCGGCGGGCGCCCCGGCACCAGGGCGAGGATCCGGTACTCGTCGCCCGAAAGCGTCCGGCCCGCGATCTCGAGCCGGCCCGCCCCGAGCCGGAACGGGAGGCGATCGGCGATCGCGGCGACGAGGCGATTCACGTGCGGGCCGCCGTAGAGCACGGGGCGCGCGGGCCACGCGTCCGGGCCCTTCGCGGGGTCGATGTCGCTGTCGGCGAGCACCGGGGCGTCGGGAAAGAGCATCCCGCGGAGCATCGCGATCTGGGCCCGCACCTCGCGGTCCGCGCGGTCGTCCCCCGCCGTGCCGGCGACGAAGGTCGGACCACCCGCGGAGAGGAGGTCGTTCGGGGTGCGGGGATCTGCCCGAACCGGCGACGCGGCGAACGCGGAGAGGACCAGGAGCGGCAGCAGGAGGCGGAGGTGCGGGTGTCTCATCGGCCGTGCCTCTCGAAGAACCGGAGGATCGCTTCCGCCGCCAGCAGTCGGTTAGGAGTCCGAACTATCCCGTGCCCCTCGTCCTTGAGGGCGAGGAGCTGGGCGGTGCCGCCCGCTCCCGCCACGGCGTGCGCCATCTCCTCGGCGAGCGCGAACGGCACACGGGTGTCGTTGCGTCCGTGGACGAGGAGGATCGGGGCGCGGATCTCCCGCGCGCGGCGCAGGGGGGAGATGGAGTCGAGGAGATCGGCATCCGCCACCGGGTCGCCGTACTCGGCCGCGCGCCACTCCCGCCGGAAGGCGCCCGTCCGGAGCAGGAACTCGCGGAGGTCCGGGAGCGCGGACACCACCGCGCCGGCGGCGAAGCGGTCCGGGAAGAGGGCCAGCGCCGCGAGGGCCAGCCAACCGCCGTAGGAGGCGCCGAGAAGGGAGATGCGGCCGGGTTCCGCGTGGCCCCGCGCGGCCAGGAACTCCGCGGCATCGGCCACGTCGCGGACCGCCCCGGCGCGGAGGTGACCGTCGTCGAGGGCGGTGAACGCCCGGCCGTAGCCCGTGGAGCCGCGCACGTCCGGTTCGAGGACCACAAGGCCCCGGGCCAGCAGGGCGTGGACGAGAGGATCGTAGACCGGGCGCGACTGCGCCTCGGGACCGCCGTGCAGCCTGATCACGGCGGGGCCTGCGCCGGAACGGGCGGCGGGCGTCCACAGCAGGGCCGACAGGCCCAAGCCGTCGGCGGCGGCGAACTGCACTCGCCGCGGGACGGCGAGACCCTCCTCCGGCACGCCCTCGCGGGGGGAGTGCGTGACGCGATCGGCGCGGCCCGCGGCCACGTCCACCCGGTACACCTCGGCGGGGCTCCCGGGGTTGGCGAGGGCGCAGGCGCCCACGGTCCCGTCGGCGCACAGGGACAGGTCGGAGACCACGCCCGACGGATGGCGCACGGGGGTCGTCTCGCCGGTCCGGGGGAACAGGATGTGGAGCGCCGAGTATCCGCCGTCGTTCACCGCGACGAGCGCCGTGCGGCCGCCGGAGGCGATCGCGAAGTGCTCGATCTCGCGGTCCGCGGGGGCGAACACCGGCGAGAGGGTGCGGTCCTCGAGGCGCAGGCGGAAGAGTCCGAGGACGTCCCGGTCCCGGTCGGTGAGGACGAGGAGCGAGTCGCCGCCCGGTTCGAACGCCGCTTCGAGGTGGCGGACCGCGCCGCCCGCGGGCGTGAGGGCATCCGCGGTCCCGCCGTTGGTGGGCACCAGCAGCAGGTCCTGCGCGAGCGCGCCCCGCACGACGACGCCGAGGACGAACCGGCCGTCGGGGGAGAATGGCCCCGGGAACACGGAGGGCCCGGCGGCGAGGAGGGGGCGGACCACCCCGGTGTCGAGGTCCATCCGTCCGAGGTCGAACACGGCCGGATCCCGGGCGTTCGTGGCCACGGAGACCTCCCGGCCGTCGGGCGAGACCTCCCCGAGGAGGTGGACGACCGCCGGGTCCCGGCTCAGCGTGCGCTGGTCCGAGCCGTCGGGACGGACCGTGCGGATCGCCCACCGCTCGTCGCCGCCGATGTCGGTCGCGAGGAGGATCCGCCGGCCGTCGGGGGTGAAGCGCAGGCCGGCGACCCGTTCGCGGAACTCCGTCAGGGGGGTGGGGGCCCGGCCGGGGCCCTCGTGGCGGAAGGCCTCCATGTGGCCCGTGATGTCGGAGACGAAAGCCAGCGTCCGTCCGTCCGGCGAGAGGGCGGGGGCGACGGCGCGGCGGACGGCGACGAGGCGGCGCAGGGGGATCTCGGTCATGGCGGCACCGCGGCCGTGCGGCCGGCGGAGGTCGGAGCATATTCCGACACCCCGCCCCCGCCTCAGGATAACCGGCGACGCGTGAGCACCGGCGGTGTGGCGGGGGGCGGGGGCGCGGCCGGGCGGGCGGGGGCGGACCCGCGGGCGGGGGCGGATCCGCGAGAGGGGGCGGAACCGCGAGGGGGCGGACCAGCGGTCGCTCAGCGGACCCGGCGGGGCGGCGGAAGCGCGGGGAGGACGAGGCGTGTCACCTGGCTCAGGCAGCGGAGGCTTCCCGCGTAGACGGCGGAGCCGAGGCAGTCCACGGTCACGACCCGGTAGCCCATGCCTTCCCACGCCTGCTTCGCCGCCTCGTCGAGCGCGGTCAGGCCGTAGACGGGCATGTAGACCACCGGGCGCCCGTCCCGGACCTCCTGGATCACGTTGGTGTAGGAGAGGTTCAGCCAGCCGTCGGTCCGCTGGGGGGACTGGCCGAGGTGGGGGACCCGGACGACCTCGTAGCCTTCCTCCCGGAAGAATCGCGCGAGGTGGTTCAGGTTGTCGACGACCCCCGGTGTCTCCGAATCCTCCACGAGGCGGCCGAGGAGCCCCGGCTTCACGTCCGCGGGGAACCGTCCCCCCTGTCGGGCTTTCAGGACGCGAGCGTCGAACCGGGCGCGCTCTTCGGGCGGCACGTCGGCCGCGAGGTCGGCGCCGAGAACCGCGTCGGCGACCACGGCGTGGCCGTTCGTGGCCAGCGCGACGTAGATGTCGCAGTGGGAACTGGGCAGCTTCCCGACGGGGTGCAGGATCTTCACGTTCCGGCCCAGGACGGCGCTCGCCTCGTGACGGAACTCCGCCTCGGAGGCCACCTCCTTGCGGTCGAGGGCCGCGAAGAGGGGGTGGGGGGCCAGGTAGGCCCGTACGCTGTCGGAAACCACCATCCCCCCGTCGATGAGGAGCCCGGTGGGCACGGCCCGGTCCCCGGCGAACTGCCGCATGTCCTCGTAGAGGTCGTGGGTCACGTCGTCATCGTCCTCGACCCAGATTCGGTACTCGCCGGGCGCGGGCAGGAAGTAGGCGGGGGAACCGTCCGCCCCCATGCCCGTGAGGAACAGGTCCCGGGTCCACGTCTGGACGGGGTGTTCGGTGCGGTGACGCCGGATTCGCGGCAGGACGGCCTCCGCGTCCGGACCGAGGGTGTCGAGGAGCCTCTGCCACGCCGCGTCGGACCGGTACAGCACCCGGAACCGGATTCTCGGGTCCGTGACGCGCATGAGGTCTGCGAGAGTGTCGATGACCTCCCCCGGGTGGAAGGTGCTGAGCCCCACGATCCACTCGTCGATGGGACCGGCGAAATCGGGGTCGAGGCGCGCCCGGAATACCGGCGCGGCCTCCGCGGCCGATGCCGTAGACGCGGGCGCCTCACGACCGCCGCAGGCGGCCGCGAGAAGGAGGGCAGCGATGATCAGGGTCTTTCCCATCTCCGAGTCGGTGATCCCCCGATTTTAGCGGGACGTGTCAAGCGCCGGAAGGCCCCCGCGAGCCCGGGGCTGGAAGCCCGCGGGGTGCCAGGCACCATAAGGTTTAAATGCGGCAAGGGCGCGGAAAGTTCCGCGGGATCCGTGGGGCGCTCAGGTACGGGGCCGGCGGCGCTCCGCGGCCTCCTCGGCAGCGGACCGCCCGGCGTCTCCCGCGGAGTGGTCGGCGAACCTCATGGCGTCGGCGATGGCGCCGTGCCCAGCCTCCTCGCGGATCAGGCGGTGCATCTCCTGGCAGACCTTCCGGTAGGAGGGGTGGCCCTGGGGCGTCGTGCGGAGCTCGATGACGTGCATCGCCTCCCGGGCGTTCAGGTGCAGGTAGAACCGGATGCGGTAGGCCATGAGGACCGCGTAGGGCGCGATGTCCGGTCGCCCGGAGGCCGTCAGGTCGTCGAAGAGGCCGGCGGAGCGCTCCATCGCGGCGCGGTAGGGCGCCGCGGCCCCGGCGGCCTCGACCTCCGGGGGGACGACGTAGCCGTGCGCCGGAGACAGCGGCTGCCAGTCCACGGTGAGGATGCGGTGCCGCTGCAGGTCCCGGAACGCCCCGTAGTCCGCCAGGATGTCGAAGCGGTAGGACGTGCGCTCGAAGGCCCGGCCGGGCCGGTGCCTGCGGTTCGTGCGCTCGCCGGCGATGGCGAGGATGATCCGGCGCCGCTCTTCCACGGGGAGGGCCCGCACCCGCGCGAGGAGGTCCGCGTCGGAGAGCCGGCTCGACGGGTACAGCGCGGCCGCCGCGACCTTCGCCTCGCCGTCCGGGTCGAACTCCGTCAGGGTCACCGTGGGGGCGGCCCCCTCCGCGCCGGGGCCGGGCAGGCGCGTGGCCTCCTCCGCCGCCGTTCGCCGGCAGGCGGCGAGGTACTCCGTCCACACCCCACCCCGGTCCGGGACGTCCACCCGGCGGACGAAGTCGGGGATCACCTTCCGGAGTTCGGCCAGCATGCGGGCGCCGGTCTCCCGGGCCTCGGCGAGGGGGCTCCCCCGCAGCCTCAGGAGCAGCGCCTCGTACGCCTGCCCGGACCCGTACAGCCCGACGTTGGAGCGCGCCGCCGCCGGAAGGAGGCCGCGCGCGGCATCCAGGGCCTTCGCCCGCAGGGCGCGGCGGTGGGCGGCGGGGGAGTCGCCGGGAGCCGGGGGGAAGCGGTCCGCGAGGTGCCGCTCCAGCCGCGGGAGGAGATCGCAGTAGGTCTCGAAGCAGGCGTCGAGCGTCGCCTCGTAGCGATTCCGCAGCGGCCCCTCGCCCTCGAGTTCCGGCGGGACGACGTACCGGTAGCGGCCGCCCGGCCGGTCCGTCCACGGCACGTAGCGCGTGGACTGCTCGAGGTAGGACATGAGGCGGCCGCGCTCCAGGACTTTCGTCAGGACGTTGGAGACGCCCTCGCAGGAGAGGTGCACGCCGCCGAGCTGGGCGACCGAATCGTCGCCGTACTCGAAGAAGACCTTCGTGAAGAGCTCGCAGGCCCGCTGCGACCCAGCGGCCGGCCCGGCCTCCCCGGCCCCGGAGCCCTCGGCGAACTCGTCGAGGAACAGGCGCCGCAGGCTCTTCCCCGACCGTGAGTACCGGGCGAAGAGCGCGCCCTTGACGGCCTCCGGCAGGTCCACGAGGGCGAACACGGGCCCGGCGAGGTCCGTGAAGTGCCGGGCGAGGGCGCGCCGCTCCTCCGGGGAGAACTCTTCCACCCTTGACCTCTGGCCGCTAGTTGCGGGGGGCGCCGTGCCGGTGGTGACGGCAGAACCCCCGTTTGCTGCCCCTCAGGAACTCGAGCAGGTGCATGACCTTCGGGGAGGCGGAGAAGGTCTCCGCGATCTTCGCCAGGGCCTGCTCGAGACGGTAGCCCCGGCGGTACAGGATCTTGTAGGCGGCCCGGATGTCTTCCCGCTCCGCGACGGTGAACCCCGCCCGGATGAGGCCGACCTTGTTCAGCCCGTGGACCTCGGCGTCGCCCTTGATCATGAAGTAGGGCGGGGCGTCGAGGTTCGCCCGCGAGAGCCCGGAGATCATCGCCAGCGTCCCCACCCGGCAGAACTGGTGGACGGTGACGTTGCCGGAGAGGAACGCCCGGTCCTCGATGTGGACGTGCCCCGCGAGGAGCGCGCCGCCGGCGAGGATGATCCGGCTCCCGAGGTGGCAGTCGTGGGCGACGTGGGCATGGGTCATGATGAAGTTGTCGTCACCGATGACCGTGCGGTTGCCCTCCTTGCTGCCCCGGTGGATGGTGCAGTACTCGCGGAACGTGTTCCGGTTGCCCACCACGAGGGAGGACTTCTCGTTCCCGGTGCATGAGATGTCCTGCGGCTGGTGGCCGAGGACCGCGCCGGGATGGATCACGTTGCCCTCGCCGAGCGTCGTGTGCTTCCCGATGAAGGCGTGAGCCATGATCCTCGTCCCTCGACCGATCCGGACGTCCTCCTCGAGGACGGCGTAGGGGCCGATTTCGACGTCCTCCGCGACCTCCACGGAGGGGTGCAGGACGGCGGTGGGATGGATGGAATTGCCCATGGTATGCCTCGGAGGACAGGCTACCCGTTCCGCCCGGACGACACCACTAACTGCCGGTCCGGAGGAAGCGGAGGAAGGACTCGGCGTCGGAGTCGTAGCCGGTCTCGGCGAGGCGGCGGCCGTCCGGGGTCACGATGACGTACCACGGGTTCGCCGTGGTGGCGAAGCCCTCGGGCCGGGGGGCGCTGCGGAGGTCCCGGTAGCGGCGGCTCTGCTCCAAGGTCGTATGGGTATTGAACTTGCGTCCGGCCTCGTCGCTCGGCAGATCCGTCCACAGCTCCACGAGGACCATGGTCGAGAGGGCCTCCCGGACGGCGGGCAGCGGGAAGATGCCCTTCTCCATGGTCCGGCAGTTCGAGCAGTAGATGCCGGTGAAGTTCAGGAAGACCCGGCGGCCCGTCCGGCGGCCGATCTCGAGCGCCCGGTCGTAGTCCGTGGACCACCAGAGGCCCCCGTAGCCCGGGTGGAACGTGTCGTCGGCGAAGTCCGGCCGCGGCAGGGCGGTCCCGGCGGCCGCGACCTCCTCCGTCTCGCGGGGCGGCAGGAGCCCCTCGACCCAGCCCGGCAGCCGGACCTGGTTCAGGAGACCTCCGAACAGGTACACGGCGAGGGCGAAGCAGAGGACGGCCCCGGCGAGCCTCGGCACGGGGGTCCGCTCGGACGGCCGGTCGTGGGGGAGCACGAGCTTGCCGAGGAGGTACAGCCCGGCGAGGAACACGGTCACGATCCACAGCGAGAGCACGACGGGCCACGAGCCGATGCCCCATCCGAGGTCCACGTCGACCCGCCAGAGGTAGTAGCCGGCGAAGCACAGCTCGAAGAACCCGAGCATGACCTTCGTCGTGTTCAGCCAGCCGCCGCCCTTCGGCAGCGAGGCGAGGAGGGCCGGGAAGAGGGCGAGGACGAAGAACGGCAGGGAGAAGCCGGCCGAGTAGGCGAACATCCCGGCGGCGGAACGGACCCATTCGCTGGAGGCGGCGGCGAGGATGGGACCGATGACCCCCACGGTGCAGGTGAAGGAGGCCAGCGAGAACGCGAGGCCCATGAACACGGGGGCCGCGAGCGTGGCGCCGGAGCCCGCGGACTGCATCCGCTCCGTCCAGGCCGCCGGCAGGCGGATGTCGAACCAGCCGAGGAGCGAGAGCGCGAGGGCCAGCATCAGGAAGAGCAGGAAGACGTTGAGCCAGAGGCTCGCCGCGAGGGCCTGCAGCGCGGGCCCGAGGAGGACGCCGAGCAGCGTGAAGGTGGCCACGATGCCGGCGCAGAACAGGAGCGCACGGCCCACGGTGGCGGCGCGGGTCCCCCGGGACTTGCTGAAGAACGCCAGCGTCAGCGGGATGAGCGGATAGACGCAGGGCAGGAGGACGGAGCCCAGGCCGCCGAGGAAGGCGGCGATGAGGAGGGCGACGAGGCTGCCGGACGCGGCTCCGCCGGATGCGGCCGCGGGCGGGGAGGGAGGAGCCGGGGCCGCCGGTTCCTCCGGCGGCGGGGCGGCCTTGCCCGCGTCCACCGTGAACGCCACCTCGACCTCGAGTGTGGCCGGGTCGAGGCAGTAGGTGTCCGTGCAGGCCATGTGGTCGAGGCCGGCGACGAGCGTCACGGGGCCCGGGGCGGCGTCCGCCGGGACGAGGACGTCCTGCTCGAACGTGGCGGTGCCCGAGTGCCACGGGACCTGCGTGCCGAGGGAGGGGTCGTCGTGCCACTTCGGCTCCGGGCCGCGCGTGCCGCCCTGTTCCTTCCACCCCCTCGGCCGGACCACCGCCGCCCGCGTGCCGTACACGCCCTCGGGGACGGGGGGCACGCCGTAGATGTGGTATCCCTCGGCGACGGTCGCGGTGACCTGCAGCGTGACCTTCGCCCCGGGGGGGGCATGGTCCGGGACGATCCGGGCGGAGACCGCCACGGGCGGGGGTTCGCCCTGCCCGAGGACCGGTGCCGCGAGGAGGAGGACCGTGAGGACCGCGGTTCGCCACATCATGGCGCGCAGTCTACCCGCCCGCCCGACGGGACGGGAGCGACGCCGCGAGGGGGCTGGCCCGTCCCTCCCCGGGAGGATGCGCGGGCGAGAACCGCGATCCGCCACCGATCCTCCGCGCCGCCCCGGATCGTCACGGGACCGGCGAGACGTCGGACGCCCACCCGCCGACCCGGACGCGTCTGCCGACAGGCGCCCTCCGCGGACCGGCCCCCGTGCGGGGAGTCCGGCCGTGTCACCCCCCGGTGGTATGTTCGAAATCGGCCCCGCGAGCGGCTTCCGGAGCGCCCGGAGGAAATCCTCCGCGGGGGCTTGACAACCCCTACATTTGGTGTATTCTCTGCTCTTCGCCGCTACAGGAGGGGTAGCGGCGGAAGTACGCAAACGGCGGACCGGGCGCTGGAACGGCGGTCCGGAGGGACGCACCGGGGGGACGGACACGAAACGCTGTAGGATCATATGCGGGGGGGCCTTTTCGCGGCCCCTTCCGGGGAGAGGGTGAGGAGATGTCGAAGGCGGCGGCGATGGGACAGGAGACGGCGGAGAGCATCTTCCGAGGCGTCCAGAGCCCGTTCGGCAAGGGGCCGGGCCTGAAGTTCGAGCGGTACTTCACGACTCCCGGCCGGCACCCCTACGACGAGATCGAGTGGGAGCTCCGCACGGCGGCGATCCAGAACGACAAGGGCGAGGTCATCTTCGAGCAGACGAACGTCGAGGCGCCGAAGTCCTGGTCCCTCCTCGCGACCAATGTGGTCGTCTCGAAGTACTTCAAGGGCGGCCTCGACGAGCCGCACCGGGAGCGGTCCATCCGGCAGCTCATCGACCGCGTGGTCCGGACCACGGCCATGTGGGGGGACACCGGGGGTTACTTCGCCGACGAATCTTCCCGCGACGTCTTCGCCGCGGAACTCACCTACCTCCTCGTGAACCAGTACGCCTGCTTCAACTCGCCGGTGTGGTTCAACATGGGCGTCGATCCGGCGAAGCGGCCGCAGGTCTCGGCCTGCTTCATCAACTCGGTGGAGGACTCCATGTCCTCCATCCTCGACCTCGCCAAGACGGAGGGCATGCTGTTCAAGTACGGATCGGGGACGGGGACGAACCTCTCCCCGCTGCGCGGCTGCCGCGAGCGCCTCTCCTCGGGCGGGTCGGCCTCCGGGCCCGTGTCGTTCATGAAGGGCTTCGACGCCTTCGCCAACGTGATCAAGTCCGGCGGCAAGACCCGCCGCGCGGCGAAGATGGTCATCCTCGACGTCGACCACCCGGACATCGTGGAGTTCATCCGCAGCAAGGCCGAGGAGGAGAAGAAGGCGTGGGCGCTGATCGACGCGGGCTATGACGGATCGGTCAACGGCGAGGCCTACTCGTCGGTGTACTTCCAGAACGGGAACCACTCGGTCCGCGTCAGCGACGAGTTCATGCGCGCGGTGGTGGACGACCGCGAGTGGCGGACCATCGCCCGCACGACCCGGCGCCCGGTGGACACGTACCGGGCCCGCGAGATGTTCCGCATGATCAGCGAGGCCGCGCACCAGTGCGGCGATCCGGGTCTCCAGTTCGACACGACGATCAACGCCTGGAACCCCTGCGCCGGCACGGACCGCATCTACGCCAGCAACCCGTGCTCGGAGTACATGTTCCTGAACGACACGGCCTGCAACCTCGCCAGCCTGAACCTCCTCAAGTTCCGGGACCCGGAGGGCGAGTTCAACGCGGCGGCCTTCCGCGCCGCGGTCCGGACGATGTTCCTCGCCCAGGAGATCTTCGTCGACAACGCCTCCTACCCGACCGCGAGGATCGAGCAGAACAGCCACCTGTTCCGGCCCATCGGCCTCGGCTACGCCAACCTCGGCGCGCTGCTCATGGCGCGCGGGCTTCCCTACGACTCCGACGCCGGCCGGGCGTTCGCGGCGGGCGTCACGGCGATCATGAGCGGCGAGGCCTACCGGACCTCGGCGGAGATCGCCGAGCGGCACGGCGGGCCATTCGTCCGCTACCCGGAGAACCAGGAGGCCTTCCTGCGGGTCATGGTGAAGCACCGCGCGGCGGTGGAGAACATCGACGGCGCACTGCTCCCGCAGGATCTCCTCGATTCCGCGCGGGCCGTGTGGGACGAGGCGATCGAGATCGGCAAGAGGCACGGGTTCCGCAACGCCCAGGCCACGGTCCTCGCCCCCACGGGCACGATCGCCTTCATGATGGACTGCGACACCACCGGCGTGGAGCCCGACATCGCCCTCATCAAGTACAAGAAGCTCGTCGGCGGCGGCGTGCTGAAGATCGTGAACCGCACCGTCCCCGAGGCCCTCTCCCGTCTCGGGTACGCCGAGGCGCAGGTGCGCGAGATCATCGCCTACGTCAACGAGAAGGAGACGATCGAGGGTACGCCCGCCCTGAACCCGGCGCACCTCCCGGTGTTCGACTGCGCTTTCCGCGCCCGGAACGGGACGCGGTCCATCCACTACATGGGCCACATCCGCATGATGGGCGCGGTGCAGCCGTTCCTCTCCGGCGCGATCAGCAAGACGGTCAACCTGCCGGGCGACGCCTCGGTGGAGGACATCGAGCACACCTACCTCGAGGGCTGGCGCCTCGGGCTCAAGGCCATCGCCATCTACCGCGACGGCAGCAAACGGATCCAGCCGCTGGGGACCAGCAAGGACGAGAAGGCGAAGGCGAAGCAGGCGGAGGCCAAGCCGGTCCGGCGGAAGCTCCCGGAGGAGCGTCACAGCCTGACCCACAAGTTCCGGGTCGGCGATCACAAGGGCTACATCACCGTCGGCTTCTACGAGGATCACCGGCCGGGCGAGATCTTCGTGACGATGTCCAAGGAGGGGTCCACGGTCCGCGGCCTCATGGACACGGTGGCCACGCTCGTATCGATCTGCCTCCAGTACGGCGTGCCGCTGGAGGACCTCGTCCGCAAGTTCGAGTACGTGAAGTTCGAGCCCAACGGCATCACCGACACGGACGGCATCCGGTTCGCCCACTCCATCGTGGACTACATCTTCCGCTGGCTCCACCAGAAGTTCCTGCCCGCCCGGGACGACGGGCACGCGGCGGAGGAGGCGGCCCCCGCGAACGGCGGCAACGGCGGCAACGGCGGCAACGGGGGGAACGGCGGCCACGGTCCCGGGCCCGGGAACGGCGGGGCGAAGGCCGCCGCGCGGCCGGCGGGGGAGATGGCCCTGAACCGGGTCTTCGAACTGGACGCGCCGGCCTGCCCGGCCTGCGGGAGCATCATGGTCCGCAGCGGGGCCTGCCACCGCTGCCTGAACTGCGGGCTGCAGAACGGCTGCGGGTAGGTCCCGCCGCGACCGATTCCTTCGGGTGCGGGGGCGGAGGGTCTATCCTCTCGCCCCGGTTCCGAGGAGCGAGGCCATGTCGCAGGGACACGATCACGGACACGAGCACGGGCACGGGGCGCCGGTCCCCCACGGTCTTGCGACCCAGGCGGACCACGGGCACGGCGGCCACCACGGCGACGTGCGCAACCCCGATTACGACGGCCCCTCCGAGCACTGCCTGCCGCCCGACGTGAAGCCCTCGCTCTTCTCCGGCATCGGCTTCGCGCTCATCCTGGCCGCCATCGCCGCCGGCGCCGCCTGGCTGGGCACCCGCCTCCTCTGAGCGCCGCCAAGCCCTAACACCGGTGCCAGGTCAGATTCTGAGGACTTGGCCTGCTCCGGCACCGTCCCCATTAACACCGGTGCCAGGTCAGATTCTGAGGACTTGGCCTGCTCCGGCACCGTCCCCATGTCCTGCATCCCGGCAGGTCCTTGGAATCTGACCTGGCACGGGTGTGAGGGGTCATGGAATCTGACCTGGCACGGGTGTGAGGGGTCAGGCCCTTAGAATTTGACCTGGCACCGGTGTGAGGGGTCAGCGGCGGCGGTAGCGGGAGTCCCGCTGCTCGGGGCGGAAGCCGGCGGCGCGGATCTCGGCGCGGATCGACTCCACCTCGAGCGCGGCGTGCTTCGCCCCGGCGGAGGAGACGACGTTCTCCTCCATCATCGTGGACCCGAAGTCGTCGCAGCCCATGGCGAGGGCCCTCCGGGCCACCTCGCGCCCCTGCGTCGGCCACGAGGCCTGGTGGTGCTCGAAGTTGTCGAGGAACAGCCGGGACAGCGCAGCGTGCCGCAGGTACTCCTCTGGTCCCGCCCCCGCGGCGCGCCGTTTCTTCTCCGCGATGAAGCCCAGCGCCGTGTGGTCCGGCTGGAACGTCCACGAGATGAACGCGGTGAACCCGTTGCCGTGCCGGGCGCGGGCCCGGTCCTGGTGCTCGCGCAGGCGATCGAGGTGCATGAGTCGCTGCTCGATGGTCTCCCCGAAGCCGATCACCATCGTCGCCGAGGTCGTGAGGCCGATCTCCTGCGCCGCCTCCATCGTGGCGAGCCAACCCGCCGCCGACTGCTTCTTCCGGGAGATCCGCCCGCGCACCTCGTCGTCGAGGATCTCCGCGCCGCCGCCGGGCAGGCCGTCCTGCCCCGCGGCCTTCAGCCGCCGCAGCGTCTCCGGGATGCCGAGGCCCTCCAGCGCCGCCAGATGGTCGACCTCGGACGGGGAGAAGGCGTCGAGCGCGATCTCCGGGAACCGCGCCTTCAGGTGCCGGAGCATCTCCTCGTAGAAGGGGAGGCGCAGGTCCGGATTGTGGCCGCCCTGCAGCAGGACCCGGGTGCCGCCGATCGCCCGCAGCGCCTCGAGCTTCGCGGCGACCTGCGCCGGGGTGAGCGTGTACCCCTCCGGGTGCCCCGGCGGCCGGTAGAACGCGCAGAACAGGCAGTTCGTCACGCAGACGTTCGTGTAGTTGACGTTCCGGTCGACGAGGTAGGTCACGACCTCCGGATCGGACCGCCGGAGGCGGACCTCGTGCGCGGCCGCCCCGAGCGCGTCGAGCGGCGCTTCCCGGTAGAGGAGGAGCGCCTCCGCAACCGTCAGCCGCTCGCCGCCCGTGGCCCGGTCGAGGGTGGACGTGACCGCCGTGCTCATGGCGCGGGGATGCTAGGCGCGGGCCGGGGGGCGCAGAAGCATTTTCGCCTTTCCCCCCTCACGCGGTTGGCGTAGGATCGGCCCCGATGGGAGACCAAGCCGCCGTCATCCGGAAGGACTTCCGCGTCGCCACGGAGAACCTGCTGTTCCTGCCGAAGGGCTACGCGAAGCGGAGGAAGTGGCCGCTTGTCGTCGCCCTGCACGGCATGGGCATGAGCGCCGACGAGTTCGCGCGGATGCTGCGCCCCCTGCGCGACCTGCCGGCGATCCTCTTCGTGCCCGAGGGCGTCTTCCCCTTCGAGATCAAGGTCGCCGGCCAGTTGACGATCGGCCGCGCCTGGTACCTCTATGCCGGGGACAAGAAGACGTTCGTCGAGTCGATGAGCGTCACCGGCCGCCACCTGCGCGCGCTCGTGGAGCGAGTGGGGCGCGAGTGCCACGTGGACCCCGCCCGCCGCATCCTCTTCGGGTTCTCGCAGGGAGGCTACCTCGCCGGCTACGAGGGCATCCGGGACGCCCGCCGGTGGCGCGGGCTCGCGATCCTCGGCGCGCGCATCGAGAGCGAGCTGCTCGGCGACTCGCTGGCCCGCGCGAAGGGGCTCTCCGTGCTCCTGATGCACGGCCTGAAGGACCGGGCCGTGCCCTTCGGCAAGGCCGAGGAGAGCCGCGCCGCCCTCCTCCGCGCCGGCCTGGACGTGAAACTCCGGCCCTACGAGTCGGGCCACCACCTCACGACCGAGCACGCGCGCGACCTCCGCGACTGGATCCGGGACATCATCGTGCGCTGATCCGGCCTACGGGTCCGGCGCGTTGCGGACCTGCGTGTCGTTGATGCTCTGCGCCGACGACTTCTCGGGCTCCGACAGGTCGTTCGCGTCGATGACGAGGTTCAGGCGGTGCGCGGAGGCGAAGCCCTCGCCCGTCCGCTTGTCCTCCGCCGTCACGGTGAACCCGAACACTCCGTAGTACCACTGGCTCGAGACGTTGAGGAACGGCGCGGTCCCCGTGAGCAGCCCGGTCGTCGCGAAGGCGAACCCGTTCGGGATGGAGCCGGAGACCGGCAGCCAGTGGACATCCTCGGGCCGGAGGTCCGGCCGGCCGCCCACCACCGTGAGCCGCTGGGAGTAGTAGACGGTCGTCGTGGCCTCCGGCAGGAGGTACACGTACCCCGGGATCATCCGGAAGTAGTTCGCCCTCAGGGTGGAGGACTTCCCGGGCAGGTTCGAGGGCTTCGCGTTGGCGGCCAGCGTCGCGAACTCCGTCGTCGTGAACGCCCCGCCCACTCCGTCGCCGGACTCCGAGAAGAGGCCGAACCGCGCCGGCAGCCCCGACAGGCGCGTCCCGTTGGGCTCCGAGGTGTTCGCGAGGCCCATCGCCCGCGCCACGTGGTGCGCGCCGACGAACCCGAGCTCCCGCCCGAGGCGCTGGATCGCCGTGACGACCTTCCCCATGCGGAGGATCTCGGCGTCGCTGCCCGGCAGGTAGTTGCCGGCGAAGAACGCGAGGTCGGAGCCCTTCAGCGGGTCCGCCTTCATCGGCAGGAAGGCCTGCCGGAACGAGGGCGTCGTCAGGTCGGTGTCCAGCGGGTCCATCTCCGCCACGGGGAGGAGCGCGGTGGCGGCGGCGTTTCCGATGTCGTCCACCTGCGCATTGCCCGTGTCGGCCGCGGCCCCGGAGGAGCCCCAGGCCAGGGTGGAGTTGTCCGACGGCGCGCCGCCCGCCGAATAGCCCCCGACGACCAGTCGATTGTAGGCGACGCCCGGGGCCCCCGCGACCGCGGGCGCCTCACCGACGATGAACGACACCCGAACGAAGTCGCCGTCCTTCGGCAGCTTCCCGGTGAGCCCGTCGGCGCCGAAGCACTCCCGCATCGTGTAGATCATGTAGGCCGCCACGGTCTCCGCCGCCGCGGCGTTCAGCGTCTCGTTCCCCACCGGCGCCTCGAGCCCGAAGAGGTCCATGGCCGCGGTGAAGTCGTCCGTGAACTCCACGTACCACACCTCGGTGTCCGCGATGACGCCCGACGGCAGGTTCACGGAGCCCGCCGAGATCACCTTCCACTTCAGCGACGCCGGGGCACCGCTGGGGTTCGTCACCCGCAGGCTCCAGGTCCCCGTCTTCGCCCCGGCGAGGTCGAAGTCCATCCGCAGTCCCGTCACGTCGTCCCCGCTCTTCAGGACCTCGAGGGCCGCCGCCGGGATGGTCGTCGTCCCCAGGACGAGGGCCGCCGCGGCATTCTCGTGGATGCCGGTGCCCGTGACCTCGACGCCGGTGGCGAGGTCGCCGACCAGCCCTTCCGCGGGCGTCACGGCCGTGAGCACCGGCGCCGGGCCGAAGCCGTGGGGCGAGAGCCACATCTCCCGCTTCGCCGCTTTCGGCATTTTCAGGCTCACGGAGGCGGTGGCGTCCCCGCCGGCCCCGGCGAAGAACAGGCGGTACTCGCCGGTCTCGGCGCAGGGGATCCCCTTGCCCGACGTCCCGCTGACCGGCGTCGCGTCGCCGTCCGGATCCTCCCACCCCGTGCCCGCTCCCCCCTTCACCTTCCACGAGAACCTGGCGCCCGCGGGGGCCCCGAATGGCAGGCTGCCGCCCGTCGATGTCACCGGCCCGGCCTTCGTGGCGAGCTTGCCCTTGATCGACACGACGTACTTCCCGCTCCCCCCGATGGGGGCGGTGACCCGGAGGGTGTGCTCGCCGGTCTCCCCGAGCACGGCCTGGCCGTTGGCGATCGTCACCGGCAGGCCGCCCGGACCGTAGAGGACGATCGCGGGGAGGATTCCTGCCGTGCCGTCGGGCCCCACCGTGAACTTCACCTTCGCGCCCGGGTTCCCGAAGAACGTGAGGTCGTGGAACGCGCCCGCGGCCTCCACGGTGCCGTGGATGACGTCCGCGAGCCCCACCTCCGCCGTGGCCTCCGGCGGCACGTCGGCGAGGGCGGGGGCGGAGAGGAGGAGCAGGAGGAGCAGACTCGGGGTCTTGGTGCGCATGGTTTCCGATCGCATGGGAGTAGAGGCACGAGAGTCTATCACGGCCTGCCTGACCCGCCTCTCTCACTGCTGCGTGCGCGCCTGCCCGCGGGGCGGGGCCCGGGGCGCTCCACCCGGGAGCCGGCGTCCTCCGGCCCGCGGCGCGGGGTGTCCTCGGCCGGGGGATCGCGACCGAGCGCGAGGCGTGCGGAGCGAGCGGCCTCGCGGAGCCGGTCGCGGACGGCGGACAGCGCGGCGGTCCGGTCGCGGAACCCGGCCCGGACCGCACGGGGCGGTGAGGAAGGCGGGCTACCGGCGCGGCGGTCCGGAGGCGTCCCCGCCGGCGAGGGCCTTCGCCGCCTCGTCCGCTGCCGGCAGCCCGGCGAAGCGTTCGACGACGAGGGCGAGCGTCGCCCGCCTCTCCGCCGCGTCCTCCGTGGCCATGGCGTCCGAGAGGAGGGCCCGCGACAGGCGGTCGAGGGCCGCGAGCTCCGCCCTCGCCCGCACGCGCGTCGCGGCGTCGTACCGGACGCGCTCGAAGGCGCGGAGCACCGGCAGCGCCGCCCCGTAGCGGTCCCGGTCGTGGGCCCGGGCCACCGCGAGCCACTGCTTCTCCGCATGCTCCTCCGCCGCGGCCGGGTCGGCGAGCAGGAGGGCGTCGAGGGCGCCGGCCCGCACCTCCGGGTCCCGCGCGGCCAGCCGGCGCTCGAACAGCTTCCGCGAGCGCGGGTCCGAGATCCGCCCGAGGCGCCGCAGGAACTCCGCGCGGTCCGCGCCCTCCTCCGCCTCCTCCTCGAGGCGCGTGGCGTTCTTCCACTCGTCCTCCAGGGCGGCGCGCACGCGGGTGGAGTTCACCTGCACCATGACCGTGGCCGTGTACAGGCGGCCGCCGTCCCGGACCATCCCTACCGCGGCGTGGGTGGGGTACGGCGAGACCATGGGGGCGCGGAAGGCGCTCTCCTGAAGGAAGTACTCGCGGAACAGCCACGCGAGCGACTTCGGCGCCGCGAGCGACTCCGAGCAGTAGGAAACCGCCTCGGGCCCGATCTCCGGGTCCTCCACCGGGAACTTGCGCACCGTCGTCGGCCACGCGAGGACGGAGACGAACCGGTCCGCGATGGAGCCCTTCCCGGGGATGACGTGGGGGAACGTGGCCGGACGCGGCTTGAGCGCCAGATAGTCCCGCAGATGGTCGCGGGCGAGGATGGCCGCCGGTTCGAGCCACGGGTACGGGGGCAGGCGCCGCTCCGTCCGATACGCATTGACCATCCGGAAGAGGTCCCGCTCGAGGCGGACGGGGTCCTCGTCGGCCCGCTCCGGCGGGTAGGCGTCCTCGCCCCGGCGCGACTCCGTCTCGCCTTCCGGGGGCGGCTCGACCCCGGAGTAGATCGTGAACTGCGCCGCGGTGCAGTCCCCGTCCGGGGAATCGACGACCAGCTCCATCCGGTAGGCCCCCGGCCCGGCGTCGAAGGCCGCATCGAACTCCGCGCGGTTCGAGGCCAGGACCCGCGCCGGGCGCAGGTACCGGGTCTCCCCGGAAGGGAGGGTCTGCGAGAACACGGGCGCCGTGAAGCGCGGCCGCAGCGTCACCGCGAACGTGAGGGTCGCGCCGGCGCCGATCGTCCGCGGGAACGGGGCCAGGGAGGCCCGGTCGAGGCGGAATGTCTCGCCCGCCGGTCCGGCCGCCGCGGGGCCGGCCAGGGCGAGGAGGAGGATCGCGATGAGGGAGGGCCGCACGGGCGGCCATTATACAATCCGCGCCGACCATGCGGCGGCACGCTCCCCTGATCGCGGTCCTCGCCATCGCCCTCCTCGCGCGGGCCGCGGCCACCGGGCTGCGCGGGTTCTCCCGGCCCCCGGCGGCGGACGAGAAGGGCTACGCCGGCTACGCGGGGAGCCTCGCCGCGGGCCGCGGGTTCCGCCTCGACCTCGACCTGAAGCGCGGCGGCGAGACGGTCGCGATCTCCCGCCTCGCCTCCCGCCCCCCCCTGTACCCGGCCGCGCTCGCCGGGTGGAGCCTCCTCGCCGGCGGTTCGCCGGCCGCGGGGCGGGCGCTATCCGTCCTCCTCGGCACCGCCGGTGTGCTGGCCCTCTTCCTCCTGGCCCGCGCCGCGGCGGGGGAGCGGGCGGCGCTGCTCGCGGCGCTCCTCTACGCGCTCTACCCCTCCGCCGTCTACGCCTCGGGGGAGATGCTGTCGGAGCCCGCGGCCATCCTGCTGCTCCTCCTGCACGCGGCGGCGCTCGTGCGCGGCCGCGGGCTCCTCGCGGGTCTCGCGCTGGGGCTCGCGATCCTCGCCCGGCCGGCCGGCGCGGTCCTGCTCCCGGTCGCGTGGCTGGCCGTCGCGGTCGGGCCGGCGTTCGCCGGACGGCGCCGCCTTCTCTCCGCGGCGGCCGTCACGGTCGCCGCGCTCGCCGTCGTCCTGCCGTGGATGGCCCGGAACGAGGCCCGTCTCGGCCGGTGGATCATCGCCTCCAACTCCGGCGTGACCTTCGCCGGCGGCAACTGCGACGCGGCCCTCCGCGACCGGTGGCCCGGCAAGTGGCATCGCCCCGAGGAGGCCATCGTGTCGGACCCGCCGGACCTCGGCTACCACGGCTGGTCCGGCCTGGGCGAGGCGGAGAGCGACCGGGAGTTCCTGCGGCGCGGCCTCTCCTGGATCCGCGAGCACCCCGAGCGCTTCGCGACCCTCCTCCTGTTCAAGACGGTCCGCTTCGGCGACCCGGACCAGCACTCCGGCCAGCCGGACCGGGGCCTGAAGGCGTGGGCGGGCTGGCTCTCCTGGCCTCCCGTGCTGCTGCTGGCCCTCTGGGGCGCGCGGCGGACGCGGCGGAGGTGGCGGGAGTTGGCCCCCGTCGGCGGGCTGATCGCCGGTCACCTCGTCGTGGCGCTCGTCTTCTACGGGGACGCGCGCATGCGGATGCCGGCGGAGCCGGCGTTCCTGCTCCTGGCCGGGGTGGCGCTGGCGGGGGCCCTCGGACGGCTGCGGGCGGAGCCTACGCCCCGATGAGCTTGTCGAGGTGCTGGGCGAGGACGGCCTTCGGCTTGAACCCCGTGACGCGGTCCACCGGCTGGCCCTTCTTGAAGAAGATGAGGGTCGGCACGGCCATGATCCCGAGGCTGCCGGGGGTCTGCCGGCTCTCGTCGATGTCCATCTGGACGAACTTCACCTTGCCGGCGTAGTCCTTCGCGAGGCCCTCGACGATGGGGGCGAGGCTGCGGCAGGGCCCGCACCACTCCGCGGAGAAGTCCACGAGGACGGGCAGGTCGGACTTCAGGACATCCTGGTCGAACGTCGCGTCGGTGACGCGAGGCAGAGCGCTCATGCTTCTCCTCCGGGGGCGCCCCCCGGCGGCCCGGCGGGGCGAAGGCGCGCATTCAACCGTTCGTCGCCGGGGGGCCCAAGGGATTTCGCCCGCGGCGCGCCATCGTATAGTGTCGGGGTCCGGGAGGCCTGAAGATGCCGAGCGCACGACTTGCGGTCGCGGTTCTCGTGGTCGGCGCGGCGGCGGGCGGGGCCGTCCTCGGGGCGCTCTTCGGCCCCCCGCGGGCGGCACCTCCCGCGCCGGGCCCGGCGGCGCTCACGTTCGAGAACCCCGTGCCGCGGAACCAGCCCGGGGAGTGGGCCCTGTACCGACTCGTGGACGGAAAGACGCTGCGGTGGACCGTCCTCGAGGTCCATCCGGTCACCCGCTACCTCACCGTGCGCGAGGAGATCCGCGACCCGAAGACCGACGGCATCGTCCACATCGAGGTGAAGCAGTTCCCGCCGAACCACTTCCTGCAGGGGACCGACTCCGCGGGGGGGATCGTCGCGCGCGCCTTCTTCGACGAGCGCGAAGCCGCGGGCCGGCTCTACTCCTGCCTCTGCGTGGAGAGCGCCAGCCGGACGACCGGGCCGCTCCGCCAGTGGTTCAGCCCGGAGGTGCCGGTGCTGGGCCTCGTCCACCAGGAGAAGATCGAGGGGGGCCCCTTCGCGGTGACGGCGCTGCTCCTGTCCTGTTCGAAGCGCTGAGCGCCGGCTCCCGGCGATTTTTCGCGCCGCGCTTAGAATCGGGCGGAGGCCGGCACCTCAGGCACCCCGCCGCGGGAGGCGGCGAGGCGGGTGACCCGGGACGCCCGGCACCCCGGTAACGCGGGGACGGAACTGCCGCCCCCGACACGGACAGACGGCGCGGAGCGCGCCCGGCACCCCCTCGATCGGGTGGCGGCGCTGCGCGCGCCGGGAAAGGCCGCCGCAAGATCGTGGAGAGCATCCCCGCCGTCCTCGAGCGGACGAACGCCGGCCGCCTCGGCGCCCCGGCCCTGCGCGGGCCCGCGGGCGCCGAGCGCCGGGACATCACGTTCTCGGAGCTGTTCGCCGAGGCGCGGCGCTTCTCCGCGGGGCTGCGTGCGGCGGGGGTCCGGCCCGGCGACCGGGTCCTCCTCTTCGCCGACAACTCCCCGCGCTGGCTCGTGGCCGACCTCGGCATCCTCCGCGCCGGGGCCGTGGACGTCCCGCGGGGAGCGGACGTCACGCCGGCGGAGGCGGAGTACATCGCGCGGCACTCCGGCGCGGTGGCCGCCGTGGTCGGCCGCCCGGGCCTCCTCGACCGCTTGCCCGGGCGGGGAGCGGGGCTCCGCGCCGTCGTGTGCCTCGAGGGCCGCGCCGAGGGCGCGGCGACCTTCGCGGAGCACCTCGCGTCCGGCGCGGGCGGCCCGGAGGAGCCCGTGGAGCCGGGCGGCCTCGCCACCATCGTCTACACCTCCGGGACCACCGGTACGCCGAAGGGCGTGATGCTCTCCCACGCCAACATCCTGCACAACGTCCAGGCGCTCCCCGACCTCCTCGGCCTCTCGCCCGGCGACCGGTTCCTCTCGGTCCTCCCGGCGTGGCACATGTTCGAGCGGACGGTGGAATACACCGCCCTCTCGCGGGGGGCCGTGGTCTGCTACTCCGGCCTGCGCACGCTCCGCGAGGACCTGCGGTCGGAGCGGCCGCAGTACCTGGCCGCCGTGCCCCGGCTCTGGGAGGGTCTCGGCGGCGCCCTGCGCTCGGCGGTGGCGGAGCGCGGGCCGCTTGCCCGCTTCCTGTTCCGCCGCCTCCTCTCGTTCGCGGAGCGGAGGGCCCGCCTCGCGGGCCGCCTCGTGCCGGAGCGGCCGGAGGGGACCGGCGCCTTCCGCGCGCTCGCCGGGCTCCTGTTCGACGCCCCGTTCGCCGCCCTCGCGCGGCGGGTCTTCTCGGGCCGGGCCCGCGCCGCGCTGGGCGGGCGGCTCCGCGCGGGAGTCTCCGGTGGAGGGCTGCTTCCGCTGCACCTCGACGTCCTCTTCGCCGCGGTCGGCGTGCCGCTGCTGGTGGGGTACGGCCTCACGGAGACGTCTCCCGTCGTGACCCTCCGGCGGCCGGAGGCGAACGTCCTCGGCACCATCGGGCGCGCCGTGCCGGGGACGGAGGTCCGCGTGACCGGCGCCGCCGGGGCGGCGTTGCCCGCCGGAGAGGCCGGCGAGGTGGAGGTGCGCGGCGCGCAGGTCATGGCCGGCTACTACGGCGACCCGGAGGGCACGGCGCGGGTCCTGCGCCCGGACGGGTTCTTCCGCACGGGCGATCTCGGTGTCCTCACGCCGGCCGGGGACCTCGTGTTTCGCGGGCGCGCCAAGGAGACCATCGTCCTCTCCGGAGGCGAGAACGTGGAGCCCGGGCCCATCGAGGCACGCATCCTCGAGAGCCCGTTCGTCCGCCACGCCCTCGTGGTGGGGCAGGACCGCCGGCATCTCGCGGCGCTCCTCGTCCCCGACGGCGTGCTCGCGCGGCGGGAGGCGGCGGCGCGCGGCATCACCGTGGAACGCCTGCTGCGGGACGAGGTGGCGCGCCTCGTGTCGACGGCGGCCGGCTTCAAGACCCGCGAGCGGGTCCTGCGGGTGGCGCTCATCGACCGCGAGTTCAGCGTGGAGGACGGCACGCTGACGCCGACGATGAAGGTGCGCCGGGGCGTCGTCGCGGAACGCTACCGCGAGGACATCGAGGGCCTCTATCGGAACTGACGGATCGTCTTCGCGGCGAGCAGGTCCGGGTCCGCGAGCCAGGTTCGCACGCGGCGCTCCGCGTCGGCGAGGCCCCGGCACTCCGAGACGTCCATGAGGTTCTGCCGGTCTCCGGCGGATCGGAGCCACGACGCGAGGATCTGCGCGTCGCCCTCCGGCGCGGGGGGCGGCGGGGCGGGCGAGAAGAACGCCGCCCGCAGCGCGGCGCGGAGGATCCGGCGGTCGGGCCCCGCGCGGCAGAGCGACACGCGCCCCGCGGGCGCGCCCTCGCGGACGAAGAGGACGGTGGCCCTCGACGCATCCTCCGCGGGCAGGAACAGCGCCAGGTCCCCGGCCGCCGGCCGCCGCCGGCGCGCGTCGCGCTGCACGTTGTAGGGGGGCGCAGCCTCTCGGATCAGCGCCGCCTCGGCGAGCAGCGCCTCCAGTTCGGAACCCGTCGTCGTCCACTCGATCCGGTACAGGCGGGCCATGAGATCCGCCTCGCGGCGCCGTCGGCGGGTCGCCGGGGCGAAGTAGGCGCGCACGCGCCGCCGGAGGTCGGCGGCCTTGCCCACGTAGAGGAGCGCGCCCCCCCGGTCGAGGAACCGGTAGACGCCGGGGGCCTCGGGCAGGCGGTCGAGGAGGTCGGGCCCGAAGCCCGCGCGGTCGAAGTCGAACGTGGGCGGCGGCGCGGCGGCCGCGTGGAGCGCCCCGCGCTCCCTGGCGGCGAGGAAGATCCCGGCCAGGGCGCGCGCGTGGTCGCCGGGTTCCTCGCCCTCCGGTGCGGGAAGGCACAGCCGTGCGGCGGCGTCGGCCGGTCCGCCGCGCGGCGGGAGGAGGCCGGCGCGGCGCAGTGCCGGGGCGAGGCGCACCACGCTCCGCGGGCCCTCCGTCCGCCCCGCGGCGGCGAGGGCGCGGCGGAGCCACGTCGCGGCGGTCGCGTCGTCGAACACGACGAGGTCGGCGCCGGCCGCCATCGCCCCGAGGCGCGCGAGGGCCTCACCGGCCGCGACCGGTTCCCCGCCGGAATTCGGATCAGGCCGGTCCGCGGAGCGCGCGGGATCGGGGAGGACCGACAGCGAGAGCACGGCGTCCACTCGCCCGGCGCGGATGGACGCGGCGCCGGCGGCGAGGAGGCGGTCCATCGGCGGGCGGGGGCCCGTGACGGTCCCGCACAGGACGACGGCCTCCGGGGGCGGGAGGGCGTCCACCGCGCGGGCCAGGCCGTCGGGGCCGAGGCACACGCCGGGGGCGGCGGCGAGGGCCGCGCGCGCGAGACGTTCGAGGACCTCCGGGGGCCCGGTGAGGCGCAGGAAGCCGCGGGCGAATTCGAGGGGCGTCACGCCGCCGGGGCGGGTGCGGAGGTACTCGGTCAGCGGGGCGGCCACCGGGTCGGCGGGTCGGCGGTCCGGCCCTAGCGGTCGTGACCGCGGTACGCCCCGTACCGCCGGCGCTGGCGGGCGATGATGGCCCGGCCGCCGCGGGTCTTCTTGCGGGCGAGGAATCCGAGTTTGCGGATCCGCTTCAGCGTGCTCTTCCGGATGCGTTCCTTCATGGCGATCGGCCCCGTGGTCTTCTGGAAACCGCGGAGGATACGGCGGGGAGGCGGCGGCGCCTAGCGATTTCCCGGTTCCCGCCCCGGGCCGCGGCCGGGTCGTGGCACTAAATGCTTGACGCCTTGCCGGGGGATCGTATCCTACGCATCAGCGGAAATGGTTTCCCGCGGCTTCGCGACGGACGGACGCCGCCTGTGGCGCGTCGTCCGGGCGACCGGGGAGGAGACCTGCCGGGGTCGCTCATCACGGAGACCCCCCGCGGTCGTGGTTCCTGGGGCTGGCCACGACCGCGGGTTCGACCTCGTCAGCCTCTTCCCTCCCTCGCCCGCCCTCCGGGCACTCCGTCGCGGAGACGATGGGCCGCAAGGCTATATGGCGGGCTCACGAGTTCTGCAGCACACCTTGGGAGGTGTACCCACCATGCGTCGAACGCTCCACAACTTCTCTCTCGGCCTCCTCGCCTCGGCCGTCGTCGCCCTGACGATCGGCTGCGGCGGCGGGGGCGGCGGCGGCGGCGGCGGCGGCGGCGGCCGTCCGGGGAAGGACACGCCCCCGACGCTCCTCAACCTTCAGACCCCCAGGGGTCTGCAGGGCAAGCGGGGCGCCGACCCCGTCAGCGGACTGGTGCAGTTGATCTTCCAGTTGCGCGACAAGCAGTTCGACCCCGTGGACCTCCTGGAGGTCGAGTACGGGATCGACCCCGATCCCTCCGACGACACGGTGGAGTGGGAGTACATGCCCGCCACGGAAGGGTTCGGCGGAGACGGCATCTATAACCTCGACGCCTCGCCGGGCGGCGGCGCTCTCCACTACTACGTGTGGGACAGCGTGGCCGACCTCGGGACGGGGCGGCACGTGACGCTCGACTACGTCTACACGCCCGACGGGCGCGTGGCCAAGGACGACTACGGCGACGACATCTTCATCACGTTCGCCGGCGTCCGCCTGCGCTTCCGGCCGGTCGTCGACGGCGTGCCCGGCGACTGGGTCTACACGGACCCGTTCGACGTGAACAACAACAACGTCCCCGAGGTGCAGATCATCGCCGTCCAGATCCCGCCGGAGGGTGTCTCCAACGAGTACGTGCTGCTCGACTGGCGCGGGATCGACAAGGACAGCGACCCGATCACGATCGCCGTGGACTTCGCCGTTCTGCCCACCGGCTACGCCGAGACCTCCAAGACTCCGGAGGAGCTGGCGGCCGAACTGACGTGGGCGGCGACCACGTCGGCGCCGACGGGGTTCGGCGAGGGGACGTACAACCTCACGGCCACGCCGGTTGGCGTCGCGCACGTGTTCGGCTGGGACTCCCCGGTGGACGCGGGGACGATCAGCGATCGCGTGCTGCTGCGCGTCCGTCCGCTGGACGGCAAGAACGAGGTCGGCCAGTGGGTCTACCTGCCGGCGAACACGTTCCTCGACAACTTCACGATCTTCAACAACCCGATCCTGAAGCCCGAGGACGCCCTCGGCTACGCGCGCGTCGGGCACACGGTGACCCTCCTCGCCGACGGCACGATGCTCGTCGCCGGCGGCGCGGCCACCGAGAACGGGACGGCACAGAACGGCGCCAAGGTCTTCTTCCCCGGCTCCACCCAGACGACGGAAGGCCGGTTCGGCCCGCAGATGACGATGAACGCGGCCCGCCGCGGGCACACGGCCACCCGCCTGCAGCCCGAGGAGGGCGTGGCGCCGATGGTCCTGCTCGCCGGCGGTTTCGATGCCGCGGGCAACCCGCTGAACACGCTCGAGCTCTACGAGCCGACGTCCCGGACGTTCATCCCCGTGGGCTCCACCATGACGGAGGCCCGCGCCAACCACGTGGCCGTCCTCCTGCGCAGCGGCAAGGTGCTGCTCGCGGGCGGCGTGAAGGACACGGCGGGGACTGCGGCCTCGTACCTCTCGTCCGCGGACATCTTCGATCCGGCCACGGGCCTCGTCACGCCGGTGGGCGGTTCCATGAACGACGCCCGGGCCCTGGCGGAGGGCGTCCTGCTGCCCGGCGTCGAGGACGCTCTCGACACGGACGGCTGGGTCCTCCTCGCCGGCGGCCGTGACAGCACGGGCGCGCTGGCGACGATCGAGCTGTATGACGCGCTGGGTGACACCTTCATCGGCGCGGACGTGGACAGCGACCTGTCCCAGGCGCGGCTCGGCCTCACGCTCACCGAGACCACCAGCGCGAACTGGACGGCGGTGGCGGCCGGCGGTATGGCCAGCCCGCCGGTGAACACCATCGAGCGGTTCAACTCGCTCAACCGCGACTGGACCGTGGCCGGCGCGACGATGAGCTCGGCGCGGGCCTGGCACACGGCGGCGCTGCTCGGCGACGGCAAGGTCCTCTTCGTCGGCGGGCAGGTGAACGAGGCCGGCACGACGCTGACCGGTCTCGCCGACGTCTACAACGTGGAGGACGACCTGATGCTGGTGCCCAACGGGCACTGGTATGACGTCATCCGCGACAGCGGCGGCGTCCGGTCGGCGGAAGCCGCATCCCTGACGCGCGGGCGCGTGGTCTTCGTGGGCGGCATCACCCAGACGGGGCCCACGTCGAACGTGCGGATCTTCGTGCCGCGGAGCGTCGACGGGTTCAACGATCCGCCGACGGTCCAGATCAAGACTCCCACGAACCCGGAGCCCTATCTCTTCGGCATCCGGATGTACTGGCGGGCCTTCGACCGGGAGAGTGACCCGGTCCGCATCGTGGCCCAGTTCCAGATCCGCGACGGTGCCGACGACTCGCAGTTCCTCGACGACAGCCTGAAGAACCGCTGGCTGCCGGCGACGATGAAGGAGCGCACGGACCTCTCCGAGTACTCCTCCGGCCTGACGGGGCTCTCCTCCCGTGACGACCTGGTCACCCAGGAGGCCGACCCCATCGACTATCCCGACCAGTATCCCGACGATCCGACCTACGTCCCGCAGGAAGGCGAGCACCTGTTCGTGTGGGACCCGGTGGCGGATCTCGGCATGAAGGGAAACTACGACAACTGCTTCTTCCGGCTGACGGTGTTCGGCGGCGTGGAGGGCGAGACGGTCGCCTCGGGCCGGTTCTCGATCGCCGCGAACGCCCCGGTCATCGCGCGTGTCGCTGATCCCCTGGAGGAGGACGGGGTGGTGTGCGGGAACATCGTGTTCCCGTTCTACCTGCAGGACGCCGACTCCACGGACGGTGACCCCGACGTGGACTGGGCGAAGGTCGTGTTCGAGTACGGCATCGACAAGGACGGCGACGGCTACATCACCGACGCCGACAAGAAGAGCTCCGGCGATCCTTCGCCCTGGTACGTCGCGACGCACGCGACCGTGGACCGGGAGATCGACGGGAACTACTACACCGACGCCGGCGTCGAGGACATCGTCTCCTCCGCGTCGGGCAACGAGGTGGGCGGCATCCCCTACGGCATGCTGCACTACTTCGTGTGGGACTCCGTGCGGGACGTCGGCTGCCCGGCCACCGGGCGCTCCGACATCTTCCTGCGGGTCACCCCCTACGACTACGCCGACGATGGCGATCCCGACGCGTTCAAGTACCGGCTCGGCCTCGGCAGCATGAAGGCCGGCTTCCTCGTGGAGAAGGACCCCGAGGGCCTGTACCTCACGAACTGGTATCCCTACGTCACGACGGCGACGGGCAACGGGTTCCTGTTCGACGGTGTCTACACCGACGAGCGGATCATCTTCGAGTTCAGCCACCCGGTCGACCCCGCGTCGCTCGACACGGACTCCATCCGGGTCTACCGCGTCGGTTCTCCCTCCTCGCGGATCACCGGTGTGTACGAGGTGGACGGCAGCGGCACGGTGGTGACGTTCTGGCCTCAGGTGAACGAACTGCCCACCCGCACGGACATCTTCACGGCGACCACCGGCTACTCGGTCGCCCTGCCGGGGTTCGACCACACCAACCCGGCCACCGACCAGAACATCGTCAAGCAGGCGGGGGTCAGTTCCGACGACACCAACGCGTGGAACCTGCTGCTGCCGGATGGCGAAGTCAACGCCTTCCGCACCGGCACCACCGCGATGCCTGACATCAGCGAGCCGGGCTACGGCGCGCTGACCTACGTGCCCAGCGGTCCCAGTTTCGAGTTCACCTTCGACGAGCGGATCCTCAACACGTCCGTGGCGTCGAGCTTCCAGGCGTGGACCGAGGTCTACCCCGGCGTCCAGTCGGTGGTCCCCGGCACGTTCCGGCTGAGGAACAGCGTCAGCGGCGGCGTACCGTACGCCATCATCACGTTCACCCCGAGTCTGCGTCTGCCGCCGGACGCGACGATCGAGTTCCGGTTCCTGCAGACCCTGCAGGACCTCTACGGCAACGCGATCACCGCCGACGTGGCGGACTCCTACACGACGTCCTCGGGCGGGAGCACCACCGGCGGCTCGTTGACCGAGGAGTTCACGAGTTCGACGCGCCGGGACGGGTCGCTCACGACCTGCTTCTGGGGCCTCACCCCGCCGACCCCCAACCCGAACAACGACACCGGCAAGGACAACTACCTGACCGGCCTGAAGGAGTTCGGCGACGGCTCGGACGGTGACCTCACGTCGAGCACCTCGGGCTGGTCCTACACGCTGGTGCCGACGGCGGGCAACACGTACTACTACGTCATGACGTTCCCCCGCGCCGGCGTCGACAGCATGTCGAAGACGGCGTGGAACTGGCGCAACATCAACATCCCGTCCGGCTACCTCGTGCGGTTCCCCAACACGATCAACTACGGCGGCACGAACTACAACATCGGGCCGCTCACGTTCCGCGCCACGGGCACCGTCAGCATCACCGGTGTGATCGACGCCTCGGGTAACGCCGGCGGGGCGGGCAGCTACGTCTATGGCGGCAGCATGTCGGCTCCGAACGCCCCCCAGGGCGGCGCCGGAGGCGGCAACGGCGGCAACATGCCGAGCAACTACTCCTACCAGGGATCCACGCCGACCACCGGCGGCCACGGTGAGGACGAGACGCGCACCGTCGGCGGCTCCCACGCCGGCAAGGGTGGCGCCGGCAAGTACCACAACTCCTACGACGGCTATACGAACTACGATTCTCACGCGGTGCCGGGCGGCGGCGGCGGCGGCCACGGAAGCGCGGGCAGCGCGGGCGCCAACGGGTGGTCCAACTGGGGCCTCTCCGGCGGCGCCGGCGGGTCTGCCTGGGGCTACTCCGACCTCCGCAACGGGCCCGAAGGCGGGTCCGGCGGCGGGCAGGGCGGCAACATCGCCGTGTACCTCTCGTCCTACGGCTACTACGGGTTCCACCGCGGCGGCCAGGGCGGAGCGGGCGGCGGCGCCTACAAGATCGTTTCGCTCAGCGGGATCACCGTGAACAGCGGCGGCATCCTGCAGGCGAGAGGCGGCGCCGGCGGCCGCGGGTATCAGTACTACTACAGCACATACACCGGGCCGTGCAACAGCGGGAGCGGTGGCGGCGGATCGGGCGGCAGCATCTACCTCATGTCTCCGACCATCGCCGTGAACGGTCTCGTGGATGTCTCCGGCGGAGATGGCGCCATCGCCTCGTACATCAGCGGCAGCGTCAACTCGGTGAACCAGGGCGGCGGGGGAAGCGGCGGACGCTATGTCCTCGCGACCAGCCAGGCCGGTGAGGTCTGGGCCGCGGCGGGCGTGATCAGCACGGGCACGTCTTCCGTCTCGTGCAGCACGTCCGGCTCGGTGGACTGGACCATCTCCAGCAACATCACCGTGAACACGGACACCGGAGCCTGGGTGTACACCGGGACCACTTCGCCGAACAGCACGGTCTCCGGCTACTCGAGCTACACCTTCTACGTGAAGAACTTCACCGTGAACGCGGGCTGCACGCTGACGGTCACCGGCAGCCGGCCGTTCAAGGTCTACGCATCGGGCAACGTCTCGATCAGCGGCTCGATCAGCGCGCGGGGTGCCAGCGCCCAGCAGTCGACCTACGTCTACTACAGCTCCTACGGATACAGCAACTACTGGCCGATTCGCTACGACTGGACCTACAGCGGCAGCACGACCTATCTCCAGATCGACCCGCGTCCTGGCGCCGGGGGCCCCGGTGGCGGGCAGGGCGGTACGAACGGCAGCAACGCATCCAGCTACTACAGCATCACCACCTCCTACGGGTACGTGTACCTGCACAGCAACATCCCCGCGGCCTTCGCCGGGTATGGCTACAACGCCGCGTCCGGCGGACCCGGCGGCGGCGGTGGCGGCCGCGCGGCGACGACCCCCATCTACTACAGCAGCTACTACCAGTACTTCCTCTCGGGCCCCGGCGCCGGCGGCACCTCGGCGACGATGGGCGCGAACGGCTACATCATCCCCATCAATGCCGGCGGCCCGTACGCCTCGGCGAGCTACATCGGCACGCCGGGCACGGCTTCGGCGGCGACGCTCAACCCCCTGAACCTGTCGATGACTAACGCCTACGGCGGTGGTGGCGGCGGTGGCGGGGCATTCGGAGGAGCCTACTACTCCACGAGTGGAAGCTCGCGGTACGAGGGTGGCCACTCCGCGGGTCGCGGCGGCGGTGGCGGCGGCGGGTTCGTGGGGATCTGCGCCAAGGGCTCCATCACGCTCGGCGGCGGCTCCATCGACGTTCAGGGCGGCGCCGGCGGCAGCCACTTCTATCCCAACTCGCAGTCGTACCAGTTCTACGGCGGCAACTTCTATACGTACTACACCCCCGGCTACACGGTCTCGGGCGCCATCCAGGCGGGTGCTGGCGGCGGCGGCGCGGGCGGGAACATCTACCTGCATGCCGAAGGCGGGTTCAGCATCAGCAGCCCGCTGCTCAACGCGGCCGGCGGTCTCGGCGGGCAGACGGGCAACCTGCGCGACGGGAGCTACTTCCAGAGCGGCAGTTACTGGTACTCCTACCTGTGCACGAAGGGCGGCGACGGCGGCAAGGGCGGGGTCCTGCTGACCCAGCCGGGTACCGCGCCGACCGGGCCGGCGATCCTGGTCGATCCGACCAAGGTGCGCACGTCTCCGGGCGGCTCGATCGCCGCGCCGGGCATGGTCCTCTCGGACACGGGCGTCTCGACGTGGCTGGACTCCGGCGCCATCGCTCCGGACTACCTGTCGGCGAGCATCACGTACACGGGGACGGCCCGGCTGCATGTCCAGGGCACGCTCTCGTCGTTCGCCACGGGCGCGGCCGATCCGGCCAAGGCGACCGCGTGGATCGATATCACGGGGGGCGGGGACATCAGCGCCCTGGACGGTTACCGGTGGTATCGGTTCAAGGTCGTGCTGTCGCCGGGCTCCACGGCTCCGGAAGTGGACAAGGTGTACGTGTCCTGGCAGTCCACGGGGCTCTAGGCTTCGCGAGAACGATGGCCTGATCCTCCGGGGCCGCGGCCGACCGCCGCGGCCCCGGTACTTTTTGGAGAGGGTGGCGGATGCGTCGGATCGTCGTCGGCGGATCGATCGGGCTCGGCGTCGCGGTCGCGGCCGCGGCGCTGTTCTGGGCGCTGCGCGGGGAGGATAGGCCGCCGCCGGCGGCCCCGCTCGGGCCCGAGGCCGCGGCGCCCCGGCCGGTGTCGCCCCCGGTGCCCACTCCGCCCCCGCTTCTGCCGGCCTTCCCGCCCGATCTTCCCCCTGCCGAGCGTGCCCGGGTCTGCCTCGACCTGCTCCGGGCGGGCCAGCCCCGCCCCGACCTCTGCGCCGAAGTCGCGGGGGATCCCGTCGGGCGCGGTGTCGTGGCGCAGGTCCTGACGGGGGACGGCGACCTGCCCTCGCGTGCGGCGGCGCTCTTCCTCCTCGTTCTCGGCGAGGACTCCGGGGCGGACGCGGTCCTCGCGGACGCGCTCGCCGGGGTCTACGGCGAGGACCTGCGGTGTCCCGCCGTCGTGGCGCTGGCCCGCCGGCCGGGAGACCCCGCCTCGAGAACCGTGGCGCTGCGCGAACTCATCGACCCCCGGCAGGGAGAGGACGTCGCGGGAACCGCCTACGCCGAACTCTTCACCTCGCTCCCGGCCGAGGCGGTGCAGGCGGCGTCGGATCTCCTGCGGCGGGCGACGGGGGCCGGGGAACGGCAGTTCGGCTGGGCGCTGCTGGCGGGGATGCGGCACGGGCCGCCCCCGGGCGACCTGCCGGCGAGCATGGTGCCGGGCCGCGACCTGCGGCCCGAGATGTGGCTCGGCACGGAGGACGGCGCGTCTACCCTCGCGTGGCTCGCCGACCGCGCTCGGGAGGAGGCGGACCCCGCGGCGCGTCCGATCGCGTTCCTCGTCGTGGCGAGGCTGCCGGGGCCCGCCGCGGATACCGTCGTGACCGAGATGTTCGACGCCGCAGACCCCGAGGAGAAGATGCGGTTCCTCGGTGGGTTCGACGGCGAGCACGGGACACGACGGCTCCGGACACTCGTCCCCCGGGCCGCGGAGATCCCGGACGTGGCGGTGCGGAGGGCGTTCGCGATGCGGGCGGCGGAGGTGGCGGACGGAGACACGCTGCCCGCCATCGAAGCGTGGCTCTCCGAGGAGGAGGACCCCGAGATCCGCGCCGCCCTCGCGGCCGGTGTCGCGAGGTTGCGCGGAGAGTGACCCCTCAGGCCCGCAGGGCCGCGGACAGGCGCGTGCGCAGAGCCTCGGCCGCCTCCGGCGCCAGCGTCCCCTTCTCCGTCGCGATGCGCACGGCGCAGAGGCTCGCGGCGGCGTAGGGCGCGAGGAGGTCCGGGGCGGCCTCCGCGATGGCCGCGAGGTGGCCCTCCACGGTCTCCACGTCGCCGCGCGCCACCGGGCCCGTGAGCGCCGCGGGCAGGCCCACCGCCGCCAGGTTCTCCACGGTGCCCCGCACGAGCGGCAGGAGCGCCGCGAGGGCCTCGTCTCCCGGGATGCCGGCCGCCGCCATCAACCGCCGCCCGAGATCGACCATGGCCAGGGCGAGGTTGCAGGCCGCCGCCGCGCCGGCGTGGTACAGCGTCTTCCCGTCACCGCGGATCTCCACCGGCCGTCCGCCGAGGTCTTCCGCCACCGCGCGTATCCGCCCGGGATCGTCGCCCTCGAAGAAGAGCCATGTCCCGGCCATCCGCTCCGCGGCGCTCTCGGGCTCGGCGAAGGTCTGCAGCGGGTGGATCGAGCCCGTGACGGCCCCGGCCTCGCGGAGCGGACGCAGCACTTCGGACGAGAGGGCCCCCGAGCAGTGGAGGACGAGGGTTCCGGGGCGGAGCGTCCCCGCGGCGGCGATCTCCGCCGCCACCGCGGCGATGGCCCGGTCGGGCACCGCGAGGAGGAGGAGGTCGGCGTCCGAGGCCGCGTCCGCGGGGGTCGGCGAGACCCGGCCGCCGCCGGCGAAGGCGGCGGCTTTCAGGCTGTCGAGGGCATCGCGGCTCGCGATGCCGCCGGGGATCCACCCGGCCCGGCGGAGGAGGCGCGCCAGCACGGGACCTACGGCCCCCGCCCCGACGAGGCCGCAGACGCCGCGCGTCATCTCGCCCTCTCGTCCGCCGGCACGAGGTGGTCCAGGGGGAGCCCGCCGCCGCCCACGGGCCGGGCGGAGCGGATCGCCCGCCACACGTAGTCGGTGGCGCGATCCACCGCCTCGTCCAGGGGGAGCCCTTCCGCGAGAGCGGCGGCGAGGGCCGACGAGAGGGTGCAGCCCGTGCCGTGCGTCGCGCCCACCGGAAGCGCGGGGTGCCGGAACTCCCGCGCTCCCTCCTCGTCGAACAGGAGATCGACGAACTCCGCGCCGTCGCGGACGCCCTTCACGAGCACCGCGCGCGAGCCCAGCCCGGCGATGGACCGCGCCGCCTCGCGGGCGGCAGGGAGGTCCCGCACCGGGCGGCCGAAGAGCACCTCCGCCTCCTCCCGGTTCGGCGTGACGACCGTGGCGAGGGGGAGCAGGAGGCGCTTGAGAGCGAACACCGCGGCGTCCTCGATGAGGCGGTCCCCGGACGTGGCCACCATGACCGGGTCCACCACGAGAGGCGCCGACCGGCGTTCCCGCAGCACTCCGGCGACGGCTTCGATGACGGCCTCCGTCTTCAGCATGCCTGTCTTGATGCCGTCGACGCGGATGTCCGCGAAGACCGCCCGCAGTTGTTCGGCGACGAAACCCGCCGGCGGGTCGTGGATGGCGGTGACGCCGCGGGTGTTCTGGGCCGTGAGGGAGGTGATCACGGCCATGCCGTAGGCGCGGAACGCGCAGAACGTCTTCAGGTCCGCCTGGATGCCGGCACCGCCGGAGGGGTCGGAGCCGGCGATGCTGAGGACGTGGACCGGAGCCTCACTCAACGGCGTCCTCCTCCTCCGGCGGCAGACCGTCCTCGGCCCGCCAGCGCGCCAGCTTGTCGTAGAGGGCCTTCCGGCTGATGCCGAGGACGCGCGCCGTCTCCTTCTTGTTGCCGCCGCACTCCTCCAGCGTCTGCCGCACGTAGGACTTCTCCACGTCGCCGAGGTTGCGGCGCAGCTTGAAGATGACCTCGCGCGTGATGTTCCGCACGGCCTGCAGGCGTGGCGGCAGGTCGACCATCCGCACGATCGCGTCTTCGGCGCACACCGCGGCGTGCTCCACCGCGTTGCGCAGTTCGCGGACGTTGCCCGGCCACGGGTGCCGGCGCAGGCACTCGATGGCGTCGTGGTCGAACCCCCGGACCCGCAGGTGGAGCCGGGCGCAGCACTCCGCGAGGAAGTGATGGGCGAGGAGGAGGAGGTCCTCGCCGCGCTGGCGGAGCGGCGGCATCGCGATCTGGAATACGTCGAGGCGGTAGAAGAGGTCCTCGCGGAACTTCCCGATGCGCACGGCCTGCGCGAGGTCCTCGTTCGTGGCCGCGATGAAGCGGACGTCCACGGGGATCGCGCGGCTGGCCCCGAGACGGGTGACCGCCCGCTCCTCGAGGGCGCGGAGGAGGGAGACCTGCGTCGCCGGGTCCGTCGCCGCGATCTCGTCGAGGAACAGCGTGCCCCGGTGGGCGGCCTCGAACTTGCCCACGTGCCGGCGGATGGCGCCGGTGAAGGAGCCTTCCTCGTGGCCGAAGAGCTCGGAGGCCGTGAGTTCGCGCGGGATGGCGCCGGTGTTCACGGTGATGAACGGCCCCGCGGCCCGGTCGGAGAGGGTCGCGATGGCGTGGGCCGCCAGCTCCTTGCCGGTCCCGGACTCTCCCGTGAGCAGCACCGTCACGTCGGAGGAAGCGGCCTTCTCGATGCGGTCGTACGCGACCAGCATCGGCGGGCTCGCCCCGATCAGCCCGAGCAGCCTGTCCCGCTGCTTCGCTCCCAAGCCGCGACCTCCCGACACGCCCCTCGGCGCCGTGCGGGCATTCTACCGCCCCCGAGCGCTCAGACCCGGACCTGATCGGACCGGCCGACGAGCCCGCGATGGGCGGCGAGGAACGGCTCGACCCGCGTGGCGAGGAACGCGTCGACCTGCTCGGCGGCGAGGCCGGTGTAGCCGGCCGGCGCGAGGACCCCCGCGAGTTCGCCGGCCACGGCGGCGAACGCGCCGTCCGCGCGCAGGCGCTCGAGCAGGTCGTTGCGCTCCGCTCCGGCGAGCAGGGCCTTGTGCGCGGCCACGGCGTGGGTGCGGATGCGCTCGTGGAGCGCCTGCCGGTCGCCGCCGCGCTTCACCGCCAGCATGAGGATGCGCTCCGTGGCCAGGAAGGGCATCTCCCGGTCGAGGTTCCGCGAGATGACCGCGGGGTTCACGACGAGGCCCCGTGCGAGGTTGAGCCAGAGGAGGAGCACGGCGTCCGCCGCGAGGAAGGCCTGCGGCAGCACGATCCGGCGGTTCGCCGAATCGTCGAGGGTGCGCTCCAGCCACTGCTCCGCCGCGGTCTGCGCGGCGTTCAGGGGGAGGGAGATGAGGTAGCGGGCCAGCGACGTCATCCGCTCGCTGCGCATGGGGTTCCGCTTGTACGGCATGGCCGAGGAGCCGATCTGCTCCTCCTCGAAAGGCTCCTCGACCTCGCCCATGTGCATCATCAGCCGGACGTCGTTGGCGAACCGGTGGGCGGACTGGGCGATCCCCGACAGGACGGCGAGCAGGGCGTAGTCGACCTTCCGCGGGTACGTCTGGCCGGTCACCGGATAGACCGCGGGGAAGTCGAGTTCCGTCGCCACCCGGCGCTCGAGTTCGTCGACCTTCTCCCGGTCTCCCTCGAACAGCTCGAGGAACGAGGCCTGGGTGCCCGTCGTGCCCTTGATCCCCCGCAGGCGCAGGGCGGTGCGCTCGAAAGCGAGGCGGTCGAGGTCGAGCAGCAGGTCCTGCAGCCACAGACAGGCCCGCTTGCCGAGCGTCGTCGGCTGCGCCGGCTTGAAGTGGGTGTAGGCGAGGATCGGCCGGTCGCGGTGGCGTCGGGCGAACGCGGCCAGGGCTTCCACGACCGAGGCCGCGCCGTGGAGCACGAGGTCCATCGCGTCCCGCAGGATGAGGAGGTCGGCGTTGTCGGTGACGCAGCAGGACGTGGCGCCGAGGTGCAGGATCGGACCCGCGAGGGGACAGGCCGCCGCGTACGTTTTCACGTGGGCCATCACGTCGTGGCGGATCTTCCGTTCGAGGGCCTCCGCGGCGGCGAAGTCGATGTCGTCGCGCCGGGCTTCGAGTTCGGCGACCTGCGCGTCCGTGATGGGGAGGCCGAGGTCCTTCTCCGCGCGCGCGAGGGCGATCCAGATCCGGCGCCAGGTGCGGAACTTCGTCTCCTCGGAGAACAGCCGTCGCATCTCGGCGGAGGCGTAGCGGCCGGAGAGGGGGTTCTCGTAGCCCTGGCGGTCCATGTCGTCACCTCCGCGCGGCCCCGGAATCCTGCGCCCCCCATTCTGCCGGACCTCTCCCGCGGACGGGAGCCGATTTGCCGGAGACGGGGGGCGCGAACCGGGAAGCCCCGGGGGCCGGACTCGCCGGCCCCCGGCGCGGGTCAGCGGTGGTGGCGGCAGCCGCAGGCCCAGAAACCGGGCACCCAGACGGTGTCCACCCGGGTCTCGTAGCGGCCGGGCTCGAACACCCTCGTGACGTAGCCCGGGCGGACCATCACGCGCGCGTAGGTCCCGCAGGGGCCGTACACTTCGCGGTACACGGGCGGCACGAACTCCTCGCGCCAGAAGCCGGGCACGTAGACCTGCACCGTGCGCGCCTCGTGGTGGCCGGGGATGTACTCGCACCGGTGGCCGCGGCCGCGCCCGTACGCGGGGCCGTGGTGGCGGGCCTCAGCCGGCCTCGGTGCGTACACGCCGACGCCGACGCGGAAGTGGTCGTCGTCGTGCCCGGCGAAGGCGGCGGGCGCGGCGAACGTCGCGAGCAGGGCGGTCAGAGCGGTCATCATGCGGCGAGCGGTCATCGGACACCTCCTTCTTGCGTTGTCCGCGGAGGTGATAAGCACGATCCGTGCCCAACTCGCCAGAATCGCGCAATCTATTGCCGCAAAAGAGGTTGCGGGTGTGATGAAGAGGAGAGGTGACCGGCGCAGAGGGCAGTCCGGTGTCTACGGCGGGAGCCGGGACAGCGCCGCGGCGAGGTGCGCCTCCAGCACGCCCGCCTCGCGCAGGGCGGAGAAGTCCGGCGACCCCCGCGCCGCGTCGGCGAGGGTGTCGTCCATCGCGACCGCCCGCTCCAGCATCGCCCCGGCGGCGGCCGGGTCTCCCGCGCGCGAGAGAGCGGCGGCCAACCGGTAGGAGTAGGCCGGTTCCGCGCGGCGCTCTTCCTCGGGCGCGGCGTCCTCGGTCTCCTTCCGGTCCCGGGACACCGCGTCGTCGAGGGCGGCCACCGCCTCCTCCGCGCGGCCCGCGCGAAGGAGCACGAAGCCGAGCGTGTCGAGCACGCCGGCGTCCGAGGGCGCCCGCGCGGCGGCCTCCGTCGCGGCGGCGAGGGCCTCCTCCGGGGCGAGGCCGGCGGAGGCGAGGTACCACGCGAAGGTGTTGAGGACCTCCGGGTCGTCCGGCGCGCGGTCGCGCGCGGCCCGGCAGGCCGCCAGCCCGGCCGCCTCGTCACCCGCCCGGGCCAGCGACACGCCCCCGAGGACCTCCACGCCCGCCCGCAGCGCGATCTCGCGCTCCTCGTGCGCCCACGGGTCGCGAAGGGCGAGGAGGGCGAGGTGCTCCGCCCGGTGCGCCGCCGCGGCCGCGAAGTCGCCCCGCTCGGCGGCCGCCTCGGCGAGCACCGAGAGCGCGGACAGGTCCGCCGCGGTGTCCCGCGGGGCCAGGCGGAGCACGAGGGAGAGGAGAGCCTCCGCGAACCGCCGGCGCGGCTGGGCCCGGCCGACCTCCGGCCGGCGGGGGTCGCCGACCAGCGCGGCGAGCCACGTCAGGTAGTTCTCGTCGAGGCGGCCGGCGACTCCCGACTCCCACCGCGGGGCGATCAGCGCCTGCCACCGCTCGCAGAGACGATCGTCGGGATGGCGCACCAGCGCCGCCACGAGGGTGCCGAGGAGGCTGCCCCGCTCCCTCGGCGGGCCCTCGTCGAGCCGCGACCAGCCCCGCACGAGTTCCGGGCTCACGAGGAGTCCCAGCAGCGGGTCGAGGGAGGCGGGAGTGCCCACGCGGCCCACGGCGGTGAGGAGGAGCCGGCACGCCTCGTGGTGCGAGTGGTCGGGCGACGGGTCGGCGAGCGCCAGCGGCCACTCCCGCGCGAGCAGGCGCAGGAGTGCGGGCAGCGCGGCCTCCGCGCGCAGCAGCCCGAGCGCCTCGATCGCCTCCGCGGCGAGTTCCGCTGCCTCCGCCGTCGGCTCCTCCTCCCCGACGGGCAGCAGCTCGAGGAGCGCCGGCACCGCCGCCGTGTCGCCCGTGCGGCCGAGGGACTGCACGGCGACGACCCGGACCTCGTGGTCCGGATCTTCCGTCGCCAGGCGCCCGAGGAGCGCGACCCGCCCGTCGACGGCGAAGCGGCCGAGCACCTCGGCGGCCTCCCGCCGGGCCGTGGCGGAGAAGGCGCCGCTTCCGAGCCCGTCGAGGAGGGCGGCGGGGACGACCTCGCCGGAGGCGCTCTTCAGCGCGCGGAGCGCCCGGCAGCGGCGATCCTCGTCCGCCCCGCCGATCCACGCCTCCAGGCGGGTCAGGAGGCCGGCGTCCACGCGCCGGGCCGCCGCGACCAGGCCCTTCGCGAAGGCGTCCGGGTCCGTCTCCCGGTCGAGGGCCTCGAGCAGCCGCGCCCGGGCCTCCGGGGACGGGTGGCCGCCCAGCTCCTCGTAGGCCACCGCGCGGGTGAACGGGTCCCGGTCCCCGGCGACCTCGAGGAACAGGGGGAGGGCTGCCTCGGGAAGCCACAGCCGCGCGCCCTGCAGGATCGACAGGATGACGCCGCTGCGATCCGCACGGAGCGCCTCGGGGGGGACGTCGGGGTCGGGGGGCCGGCCGTGGTCGAGCCCGTCCTCGCGTCGCCAGGCCTCCGTCAGCGCCGCGAGCGCGGCGGCCTTGTCCGCGGCGGCGCCGATCCACTCCGCGCCCACCCGCCGCAGCTTCGGGTCGGGGTGTGCGAGATACTCCCGCGCCGCGTCGAGCAGCCCGGCGTCTCCGCGGACGGAGAGCAGCGTGAAGAACCGCCCCGCCAGCATCGCCTCGCACCGGGGGTCGCGGAGCGCGGCCCGGACCGCGTCGCCGCAAGGGATGTCCGGCCGGCGCATCAGGACCTTCGCCGCGGTCGTCTGGAGCGGCAGGTTGCCCGGGGCCAGCGCCTTCTGCAGGAGTTCGGGGAGGTCGGGCGGGTTCGCCGCCGCGATGCCCGCGAGGAGCGTGGCGCGCAGGTCGGCGAACCCCTCCCGCTCGTAGACCGCGCGGAACACCGGCAGGAGCGCCGCGGCGTGGTGGCGTGCGCCGAGGATCGCGGCGTAGCGCCGCGCGGGGAGCGCCTCGTCCCAGTCCGTCAGGATCTCCGCCAGCACCGGCGGCATCTCCGGCCCGAGGAGCCGTGCGACGAGATCGAGGACCGCGCGGGAGAGGTCCTCGGGCAGGGGCTGGCGGTCGGGGCGGGCGTAGGCGTCCCGGAGTTCGCGGAGCAGGAAGGGAGCGGCCTCCCGGCCCATCTTCTCGAAGATCTTCGCCGCGGCGAGGAAGTCCTCCCGCATCAGGCGGCGCAGCCGGTCGCCGTGCTCCGCGAGGAGCCGGGGACCGGCGATCTCCGCCGCGCGCACCGCCGCCCGGCGGAAGACCTCGTCGTCCGCGTCCCGGAGGAGGACCTCGAGATCCGGCAGGAGCACGTCCGCGGGGGCGGGGAGGTGAAGGAGCGAGTCGTAGCAGGCGTCGCGGAGGTCCTCGTCCTCCCCGGCGGACCCCGCCACGAAGAGCGGGCGCGCCTCCGGCGCGCGCAGCAGGCCGAGGGCCCGCAGCGCCGAGAGCCGCACGTCGCGGTCCCGGTCCGCGGCGAGCGCGAGGAGCGCGCGGACGACGGTGCCCCGGTCGGCCCGGCGGAGCGTGGCGAGGCGGCGCAGGGACCACGCCGCCGTTTCGCGCACCCGCCACGACGCGTCGCCGGCGAGCGCGAGCAGGCACCGCGCCGCGGCCTCCGTGCGACCCCGCGCCAGCCCCGCGGCGGCCGCTTCGCGGACGGCGAAGGAGTCGTCGCGGGCAGCCTCGAGGAGGACCGGTTCCGCCTCCGGGCAGTCGGCCTCCGCGATGGCCGCCACCAGGGTCGCCCGGCCGAACCAGCCGGCCCCGTCGAGGGCGCGGACCATGGCCGGCACGGCCTCGCGGCCGAACGAGGCCAGCGACAGTGCGGCCTCCCGGCCGCGGACGAAGTCGCCGTGGGCGGCCTCCGCGGCGAGGGCGGCGTAGACCTCCGGTCGCGAGCAGGGAGCGTCGCGGAGGGGGGGCGGCACCTCGTAGCGGGGCGGGCTCTGCCCGGCGGCGCCGCCGCCGGCCGCGAGGATCAGCAGCAGTGCCGCGGCGCGCCTCAACGGCGCTCCAGCGCGAGCCACGCCTCGCCCAGGTGGTCGAGTATGTCGCCCGCGATCAGCGCCGTCATGCCCATCCGCCGGGCGGCCAGGTCTCCCGCGAGGCCGTGGGCGTGCGCCCCGAGCACCGCGGCGTCGAGCGGCGAGAGGCCCTGGGCGAGGAGTCCGGCGACGACCCCGGTGAGGACGTCCCCGGCGCCGCCGGTGGCCATGCCGGGGTTGCCGGTAGGGTTCTCGTAGAGGCTCTCGCCGTCGGTGATCAGAGTCCGGTGGCCCTTCAGCAGCGCCACGCAGGCGAACTTCTCGGCCAGCGCCTGCACCGCCGCCCGGCGGTCGGTCTGCACCGCCGCCGCGGTCGTCCCGAGCAGGCGGGCGGCCTCCCCGGGATGGGGGGTGATCACCCGCGGCCCCGCGGCTGCCCGGAGGACGTTGGCCGACTTGGCGAGGCAGTTCAGGCCGTCGGCGTCCACGACCATCGGCGGCCTGGCCCGCTGCGCGACCCGCGACACGAAGAGGACGGTTTCCTCCTCCGTTCCGATGCCGGGGCCCAGCGCCGCCGCCGCCACGTCGTTGGCGAAGTCCAGCGTGGGGAGCGTCGCGTCCTCGGAGAACACCCCGTCCGTCGTGCAGGGCAGGGGCAGCGTCATGCCCTCGAGGACGGCCGGCGCGATGAGCGCGTGCACCGCGTGCGGCACCCCGAGCGTGACGAGGCCCGCGCCGGCCCGCGCCGCCGCGCGGGCGGTGAGCAGCGCGGCCCCCGTCATCCGGGGGGACCCGGCGAGGACGAGGACGTGGCCGAACCGGCCCTTGTGGTCCTCGGGGGCACGGGACGGCACGGCCGGGAGCCTGTCGATCTCCTTCATCGCTGGCGATCACCTCCGGAGTCCCGATTCTAGCGGGTGTCGCGAACCCGGGAGTGGTGAAAGCCCTTCCCGGCCCCGGAGGGCGCCGCTACAATCCCCCCGTGGAGGCCTGCGCGTGAGCGAACCCGGCACTCTGGTCGAGGTCGAACTGACGAAGATCGTCATCCGCGATGACGCCGACCAGCAGTACATCTTCCTCAAGGAGAAGGGCGGCGCGCGGACCTTCCCCATCGTCATCGGCAGTTTCGAGGCCCAGGCCATCGACCGCCGGGTCCGGGGCGTGGAGACGCCGCGCCCGATGACCCACGATCTCCTCATGAGCGCGATCGAGGCGCTCGGTTCGCGCGTGCTGAAGGTCGTGGTGAGCCGCCTCCACGAGAACACGTTCTACGCCCGGCTCCACCTCCAGCGGGAGACGGGGTCCCTCGAGCTCGACTGCCGGCCCAGCGACGCGATCGCCCTCGCGGTGAAGGCCGAGGTCCCGATCTTCGTGGCCGAGGAAGTCCTCGAGGCCGTCACGGGGATGTGAGACCCGTGACGCGGTCCGCCCTCCGTGCCGTGGCCCTCGCCTCCGGCTCCAACGGGAACGCGGTCTACGTCGAGACGCACGATCTCGCGCTCCTCGTCGATGCCGGCATCTCCGACCAGGCCCTCCGCCGTCGCGCCGCGGCCCGCGAGATCGACCTGTCCCGGGTCCGCGCCCTCCTCGTGACCCACAACCATTCGGACCACGTGTCCTCCGCGGGCGTGGTCCACCGGCGCAGCGGCGCGCCGCTGTTCCTCACGCCGGGGACGCTGCGGGTCTCCCGGCACCGCCTCGGCGCGCTCTCGTCGGTGAACGAGTTCCGGGCGGGGACGACCCTCGAGTTCGGGGGCACCGTGGTGCGGACCATCCCCACGCCGCACGACGGGGTGGAGGGCGTGGCGGTGGTGGTGGAGGCCGGAGGGGCGCGGCTCGGGATCCTCACCGACCTCGGACACCCCTTCCCGGCGCTCGCCGCGCTCCTGCCCACGCTGGACGCGGCGTTCATCGAATCGAACTACGACCCGCGGATGCTCGCGGAGGGGCCCTACCCCGACCATCTGAAGGCGCGCATCGCGGGGCCCGCGGGGCACCTCAGCAACGAGGAGTGCGCGGACCTCGCGCTGCGCGGTCGGGCGGGCCGGCTGCGCCGGGTCGTCCTGTCGCACCTGAGCGGGGAGAACAACACCCCGGCCAAGGCCCTGGCGGCCGCCGGCCCCCTGCGCGACGCGGGCCTCGTCGTGGATCTCGCCCCCCGCGACGGGCCTTCGCCCGTCGTTCTCGTCTAGGGGGCGCGGGGCGGACGCGGTAAAAGGGGGGCCTTCCCGCACGCCGCAGGAGTCGCCCATGACCGAACCCGTGAAGACCGTCGACGGGGTCGACCTGCCCCTGGACTCGGACGGCTTCCTCCAGCAGCCCGAACTCTGGAACCAGCGCGTGGCCGACTGCTTCGCCCTGGACGAGGGCATCCCGGGGATGACCCCGGACCACTGGAAAGTCGTCAATTACCTGCGGGAGTACTGGCTGGCGAACAAGATCGCGCCGATGGTCCGCCGTCTCTGCAAGGAGACGGGGTTCACGGTGAAGCAGATCTACGAACTGTTCCCGAGCGGCCCCGCCCGGGGCGCCTGCAAGATCGCCGGCCTGCCGAAGCCCACCGGCTGCGTGTAGGCTCTCCCGCGCGCCCGCCGGCGCGCTCCCCGGCCGGGAGGCGCCGGGGGATCAGCCCGCCGTCACGCGGTCACGGCCGGCGGCCTTGCTCCGGTACATGAGGGCGTCCGCGCGCTCCACGAGGGAGGCCACCGAATCGTCCTCCCGGGCCGTGGCGGCGCCGACCGACACCGTGACCCGCACCTCCTCCTCGTCGTGCCGGAGGGGGGAGGCGGCCACGAGGGCCCGGAAGCGCTCGGCGACCCGCGAGAGGGCCGGGAGATCCACGTTCGCCACGACGGCGACGAACTCCTCGCCGCCCCAGCGGCCGGCGAAGTCGAACGGTCGCAGCGACCGCTCGAGGGTCGCGGACACCGCCCGCAGGACATCGTCTCCCGCATCGTGGCCGAAGCGGTCGTTCAGGTCCTTGAACCGGTCGAGATCGACGAACAGCAGGCCGAAGGGCCACCCGAAGCGGGTGAGCTCCTGCAGGCGCGCCGAGATCGTGATCTCCGCAAACCGCCGGTTGCCGAGGCCGGTGAGCGGGTCCACGTAGGCGAGGACCTCGAGCTCCTTCACCCGGGAGAGCGCCGCGAGGCCCTCCGTGTCGTCGCGGAAGGACTCCACCGCCCCCGTGATGTCTCCGGCGGCGTTGCGGAGCGGAGATGACCTCACGGCCACCGGCACGCGGTGGCCGCGGGCGTGGCGCACGTAGACCCGGGCCTCGCGCTCCACCCCGTCGCCCATCGTGGCCCGGAGCGGGCACCCGTTGCCGCACAGGATGATGCCGCGGTCGTCCTGGTGGCAGAGGAGGCCGTCGGAGCAGGCCCGGCCTAGGACCGTCTCCGCGGCGTACCCCGTGATCCGCTCTGCGGCGCGGTTCCAGAAGGTGATCCGGCCCTGGAGGTCCACGAGGTAGACGCCCTCGGACAGGCTGTCGAGGACGTCCCGGTACAGGTCGGTTTCCCTGGCCACGCGCAGATGTTACCGCGGGGTGTGCCGCATCACCGCCACTCCCACTCGATGAAGCCCGGCCGGGCATCGGCCATGGCGTTGACCACGAGTTCGACGAGGCCGCCGTACAGGATCCGGTGGCGCTCCCAGACGCCATAGTAGTCGAGGAGGTCGCGGATCTGGCCCTTGCAGTTGCTGCACGGCGCGCAGACGTACTTCGGGATCGAGGGGTCCAGTTCGCCGGCGAACGCGTTCAGGATCTGTTCGAACTTCTTGCGCCCGGCCACCTGGAACCGGAAGTCGGGGAAATTGTGGCCGGACATGATGGCGAAGCCGCTGCCGCCGCCGCAGCAGTAGTTCTCGACCCCGTGGGGAGTCATCTCGCGGAACCGCGGCGCGACGGCGCGCAGGACGCGCCGCTGGGGTTCCACCACGCCCATGAGCCGCACGAGGTTGCACGGGTCGTGCAGCGTCACCGGGAAGTCGTTGCGCGAGGGGTCGAGGCGGAGGCGGCCGCCGGCCACGATCTCCGCGAGGAGCGTCATCGACGACTCCCTCGGGATGGCGAGTTCGCCGGTGAGCACCCGGTCCGCGATGACCGTCAGCGCCTTGTGCGCGTGGCCGCACTCGCCGATGACGATCTTCTTCACGCCGAGGCGTTTCGCCGCCCGGGCATGGTGGATGGCGACGCGGGCGAACTGGGCGTCGTCGTACCACACGCCGTAGTTCACGCCGTCGTAGGCGGCGATCTCGCTGGACATGGTCCAGCGGATGCCCGCGGCCTCGAGGACGAGGGCGAAGGCCCCCGGGTTTTCGGGCCACGCCAGGATCTCCCCGGCGTTGTGGATGAGGAGGACGTCCGCCCCCGCCACGTCCCACGGGGTCCGGACCGGGATGCCCGTCCGGTCCTCCATGTCCTCGTCGATGAAGTCGATGTTGTCCCGGACGACGGCAGGGGTCATCCCCGTGGACGATCCCACCGCCAGCTGCTGCACCGAGCCCTCCGCGTGGACCTCCTTCGCGGCGATCCCCATCTCCTGCGAGAACAGCTTGCGGATCTCGCGCGCCACGAGCCCGTTGTCCACGCCCATGGGGCAGGTCTGGGCGCAGCGCCGGCAGAGGTTGCAGCGGTGGGCCAGTTCAGCGAGGCGGGCCACGAGACGCCACGTGAGGCGGATCTTCCCGCCCCGGAAGTCCGCGAGGAGGTGGCCGCCCTTGCGGACGTAGCGCCGGTACAGACGCCGCAGGATCTCCGACCGGTAGGCCGGCCGGTAGATGGGGTTCCTCCCGCTCATTTCGTAGACGTGGCAGGCGTCGGAGCACGTGTGGCAGTGTGCGCAGTGCTCCATCGAGAGGAGGAGCGGCCGGAGGAAGGTCCAGTTGTCGTCCGGCCGGAACAGCCGCTCGAGGCCGGCGAGGAAACGCTCGAGGAGCGCGCGCTCCTCGGCCTCGTCCTTCGGCCGGGGGATGCCGAGCGCGACGATCCCGTCCAGGTCCGCCTCGTACTTCGCCCGGGCCGCGTCCGACAGCGGGGTCGGGGCCGGGGTCGAGCCGGGGCTGTCGTAGGGCGAAGGCAGCGGCGCGAGGTCCTCCGGATCGGTGGGGGACAGGGGGCCCTCGGAGGGCTCTCCGAACCTCTCGATGGGGATGCGCGGCTCGCTCATCGCGGGTCCTCGGTGCCGCCGCCCGGCCCGGAGGCGATCTCGCCCCACGTCCGGCGGCCGTCGGCGCCCACGTGTGGCGCGGCCCACCCCGGCCGGCGCGCGAGGTTGGCCTCGACGTCGCGCTCGAGGCGGCTGCCCGGGCGCAGCGGTTCGTCGCCCCAGCGGATGTCGTGGTACATGAACCACTTCGTGAAGAAGTGCGACATGTGCGTGAGCGGGATCCACGCGAGGAGGAGCGACAGCAGCACGACCTCCACTCCCTGCAGCGCCGTAAGGCCGGCTCCGGTCGTTCGGAGACCGAACGACATCAGGTCGCCGAAGAACCCGCGCATCCGGGTGAAGTCGGCGTCGCCCGTGGCCTGGGCGACGAGCGCTGCGGCGAGTGCCACGGAGATGAACCCGAGGTTGACGTACGCGGCGGCCGTCGTGTACTCCCGATAGTCGGGGTCCGTGGCGCGGCGCAGGAGCAGCAGGCCCGCGCCGGCGGCGCCGAGTCCGAACCCGGCGTAGGAGAGCGCGGCGATCGCCCCGCCCGCGGGCAGGCCGCCGGCGATGCCGTCAGCGAGGAGAAGGAGCGTCGCGGCTCCCACCGCGTAGAGCCCGAGGTGGAACGCCAGGGATCGCCACCACAGGGAGCGGTTGTGCCGGCGCACGCCCGCGAGGACCAGGATCTCGGGCACCATGACCGCGAGCTGCCCCAGTCGGGACTTCTTCCGGGGCCGGGTCCACCAGTCGGGGTCCTCGTAGTACGACCCGCCGTAGCGGGCGCGTCCCGCCTCGTGCGCCACCGGGTAGAGCTCCCACCGCAGGTGGCGGGGGAGGCGGAGGATGCGCACGGCGCGGGCCGCGACGGCGGCCGCGAAGACGGCGGCACAGGCGTAGCAGAGGAGGAGGAGGGCCATGGGCAGAGGTCCGGTACAGGCCGCAGAGCATACGCCCGCCGGGCGCGGGCGGCAACTCGTCCCTCACGGCGGTCTCCCCCGGTCGGCCCCGCTCCGTCGTGCCCCGGTCCGCCTCTCGCCCCGGGCGTGCGGGAATGGCCTCGCGCGGCGGCCTGCCGGACGGACTCGCGCCCCCGGTACGGCACGGCCCCGGGGCCCCGCGTCCTCCCCGAGCCGTCGCGCGCGGGGGCGAGAGGCGGGAGGTGCCGACCGTGCACCGGCCCCTCGCCGGTCTCCGCGGACGACGGCGAGGGGAGCGGGCCGGTGGAGAGCCCGCCGTCGGCCGGCGACGGCGCGACGATGAGGAGATCGGGTGCGAGGGCCGGCGAAAACCGCGCGGGCGATGAGAAGCGCGGACTAGAATCCGGCCCGCGGGGCCGGGCCGCCCCCTGTCCGAGGAGGAAGACCGATGGCTGTGTGTCCGCACTGCGGCGACCAGGAGGCCAGGTCCGGAGGGTTCTGCCCCGCCTGCGGCGAGCGGGTCCCGGAGGCGCCGCCGGCCGTCGAGGAGATCCCCACCCTGGAGGTCCTCCCCGCCGGCGTGCCGGTGAAGAAGGTGAAGGAGGCGCTCCCCACCGCCGCGCCGACGCTGGAGCTCGTGCCCGAGCCCCCGGTGGCGGCCCCGATCGCCCCCGCCCCCGTCGTCCACGCCCCGGTGGCCGAGGCCCCGCGCAAGGTGAAGAAGGGCTGGCGGGAGCGGCGCGAGGAGCGGAAGGCGGCGGGGAAGGCCGCGCCGGCGGCGGCGCCCGTCCGGCGGGGCAAGGCCGCGAAGGCCGCGAAGCCGGGCCAGGCGGAGGCCGCGGCCACCGCTCCGAAGGCGGCGCCGGCCAGCGAACCCCACGCCTCGCTGGATCTCTCGGCGCGCTACGAGTTCACGTCCGTGCCGGCGGACGATCCGCCGCTCATGGGCGTCCTCCTCGAGATCGAGGCGTTCGGGAAGCCGTTCGCGCGCACGCCCTCGGCGCCCGTGGCGCACGTCATCCTCGTGCTCGACGTCTCGGCCAGCATGGACCGCCCGGAGAAGTACCCGGTGCTGAAGAGCGCCGTGGGCCGCATGCTCGCCGACCTGCGGGCGGACGGTTCGCCCGAGGTGCTGCTGTCCATCGTGATCTTCTCGCGCGGTGCGGACACCGTGCTGCGGGCGGTGTCGGCGCGGCAGGTGAACCAGGACGCGCTGTTCCGCACGATCGAGGGGCACAAACTCTGCTTCGGCGACTACACGGAGATCCCGCTGGCGCTGTCCATCGCGGGGCGCATCGCCCACGAGCAGACGCGGGCGGAACGGACGCTCCCCGTGCGCGTGTACCTCCTGACGGACGGCAAGCCGCAGAACGTGGAGGGCGCGGCGCAGGTGGCGGGCCTGCTGTCGAAGGTCCCCGCGGACATCCACGCGCTGGCATTCGGCGCCGACGCGGACGTGGCGTTCCTGCAGGGCCTGTTCGCCGGCAAGCGCGGGGGGACGGTGAAGACCGTTCGTACGGAGACGATCGAATCGGCCTTCGAGCGGGTCGCGGAGACGGCGGTCCGGGTCGTGGCGACCCGCTGCGTGGTGGAGGTGGACCTCGCCCCCGGCGTGGTGGGCGGGGAGGCCTACCGCTACCGCCCGGGCCGGGTGCGCTTCCCGGAGCCGGCCTTCGTGGACGGAAAGCGCTTCGCGGCCGACCTGGGGACCGTGGAGACGGGCCGCAAGTACTCGCTCCTGTTCGAGATGCGCGCGCCGGAGGTCGAGGAACCCGTCACGTCGCTGGGCGAGGCGGTGGTCCGCATCCCCGGGTTCGGGGGGCCGGTCGAGGCGCGGATCCCGCTGACGATCGCGCGCGGCGAGGCGGGCAGCCTGCCCGGCGACGTGGAGGGCAGCGTGCGCACCGCTCGCGACATCCTCGGCGCCCTGTCCGATTCGGATCCGCAGGCCGCGTTGCGCGCGCTGCGCCTGCGCCGGAAGATCTACGCCGAGGAGCGCCGGGACCCCGGCCTCCTCGCCATCATCGACAAGGCGATCGGGTTGCTCGAGACCACGGGCTCCCTCGAGGGCCTCTCCCCCGACGACCAGGCTACGCTGCTGTCGCACACCTGCACGTCGGGCTCGGAGAAGGAGGCGAAGTAGCCCCGTGGACGACGTCACCGGGTACGAGCGCCGCGTCGGCCGGCGGCTGAGGGCGAGGGGAGAGGAGGGGCTCTTCGAGGCCCTCCTCGTCCTGCGCGGCACGGACCTCGGTGACGGCCTCCGCCTCGATCGCCTGCTCGCGGTGGGCGGCGAGGGGGCGGTGTTCACGGTGGTCGACGGGGCCGATCCATCGGCCCGCCTCGTGGCGAAGATCGGCCTCGTCTCCTGGCACCGGCCGGTGCGGCTGACGTCGAAGGTGATCCGCGCGCGGCGCGCGGTCATCGAGGACGAGGCGGACATCCTCGAGCAGGCCGGATCTCCCTTCCTGCCGGCGTTCCGGGCGCTCCCGGAGTTCGAGAACCCGCTGCTCGAGGCGGCCCGCGGGGGCGAGTTCGCCGAGCCCGAGCCCTGTCTCGTCATGGAGCGACTGCCGGGGCAGGACCTCGACGCGTGGCTGTGCCGCGTCCACCGCGGGGACGTGGATCGGGAGACCCTGCGCCGGAGCCTGGACCGTATCGCGGTGGGGACGCTGCAGGCGCTGTCGGACCTGGAGAAGCGGGGCTTCCTCTACGCGGACCTGAGGCCCGGGAACTTCCGGGTGTGGGATCGCCCGCGGCGTCGCGTCCGCCTCCTCGACGCGGGGGGCTGCGTGCCCGCGGACAGCACGGGGCGGAGGTTCCCCTACGTGCCGTCCTACCTGCCGCCGCGGGTGTTCCGGGCCGTGGAGAGCGGCGAGACGCTCGTGGCCTCGCCCCGCCTGCAGGCGTCCATGGCTGGCCGCACGCTGTACGAAGTCGCCACGGGGCAGGCTCCGAAGGCGGCCTCCTATCTGGACATGCAGCGCCTCGCCCGCGCCCCGGTCTCGCCGCCGGTGGCGGAGGTGATCGCCGCGCTGGCCAACGAGAACTACTACCACTGCGCCTCCGCCCTCCGCACGCTGGCCGACCGCGCCCGCAACTGACCTCGACCACAATCTGACCCGGGGCCGGGCCGACGGTAGAATCCGGCGCCGGCGCCGAAGGGCCCGGGGGGAGGACGCATGGCTTCGCCGCGGCAGTTCGGACGCGACAGCGTCGTCGGCTGGCTCGAGGATCTCGTGTCGAAGGGCGAGGGCGGCGACGTCCCCCCGACGCCCGAGAAGGTCGAGAAGTACGAAGTCGAGGCCCGGATCGGCGCCGGCGGGATGGGGGAGGTCCTTCTCGTCTATGACCGGGACCTGAAACGCCAGGTGGCGATGAAGGTGCTCCTCGAAGGCGGGCCCGCGGACGCGGACGCCAAGAGGGCCTTCCTCGCCGAAGCCCAGACCACGAGCCAGCTGGAGCACCCCGGCATCCCGCCCGTCCACGACACCGGCATCACCGCCGACGGAGCCATCTTCTTCACCATGAAACTGGTGCGGGGACGGACGCTCCGCGAGGTGCTGAAGGACCTCCTGCTCGGCGTGCGGGAGGTCCGCCGCGAGTACACGCTGCACCGGCTCATCACGATCCTCGAGCGGGTGTCCGAGGCCGTCCACTTCGCGCACGAGAAGGGCATCATCCACCGCGACCTGAAGCCCGAAAACGTCATGCTGGGCGGGTTCGGCGAGGTCCTGGTCATCGACTGGGGCATCGCGAAGAAGGTGGCCGAGCCGGCGGACGAGACGGACGCGGACTGGCTCGTCCGCACGGACGGGGAGGCCGGCCAGACCACGGAACAGGGCCTCCTCAAGGGCACGCCGGCCTACATGAGCCCGGAGCAGGCCGCCGGCCGGAACGCGGAGATCGACCGGCCCACGGACGTCTACCAGTTGGGCTGCATCCTCTACGAGATCCTGACGCTGCACCGGGCCTTCGAGGGAACGGGGTACGCCCTCATGGCGAAGGTCACCACCGGGGAGTTCGTCCCCGTCACGGAGCGCAACCCGCGTCGGCCGGTGCCCCAGCCGCTGGCTGCGCTCTGCCGCGCGGCGATGGCCCGCTCTCCCTCCGCCCGGCCGGCCACCGCCCGCGAGTTCGGCGCGGGGCTGCGCGCGTGGCTCGACGGCAGCAGCGACCGGGACCGCCGGCACCGCGAGGCGGAGTCGCTCGTCGCCCAGGGGAAGGCCGCCATATCGCACTACCGGACGCTCGTCGAAGAGAGCGCCGAAGCCCGGAAACACGCGGAGGACCTCGCCCTCGAGTACCGGCCGTGGGACAGCGTCGAGACGAAGGCCCCGTTGCTCGCCGCGCGCCGACGGCTGCTCGATCTCACCGAGCAGGCCTCGCTCGCCTTCGCCGAAGCGGTGCGCCTCCTCGACGGCGCTCTCGTGGAGGAGGAGGAGAACGCCGCCGCCCGGGCGGCCCTCGGGGACCTGTGGCGCGGACGCCTCGAGAGCGCGGAGGAGCGCGGGGACCAGGGCGAGACGGCCTTCGCCCTGGCCATGATGCGCCGGTGCGGCGGCGAGCAGTTCGACCAGGTCCTGAAGGGGACCGGACGCGTCGAGATCATGTCCTCGCCGATCGGCGCGGAAGTCCGCCTGTCCCGCATCGAGGACCGCGACGGGATCCTCGTGCCGGCGGAGCCCGTCCTCGTCGGGACGACGCCGCTGGACCCGCGGGACCTGCCCATGGGGCCCTGGCTCGCGACCCTCGCCCTGCCCGGCTTTGCCGAGGCCCGGTATCCCGTGCACGTGCGCCGCGGCCGGGCATGGAACGGTCAGGTCCGCCTGCGGACGGCGGCGGAGATCGGAGACGGGTTCGTGTTCGTCCCCGCGGGCCCGTTCCGCTATGGCGACGGCTCCACGGCGCGCACCGTCACGCTGCCCGACTTCGCGATCCAGCGCCTGCCCGTCACGTTCGGAGACTACGCGGAGTTTCTCTCGGCCCTCGAGCAGCATTCCGGCCCGGGCGCGGCCGCGCAGCGCGTCCCGGGGACGAAGGGGGACGGCGCATTCATGGAGCGGGGCCCGGGAGGCGAGTGGCGCGTCGTGCCCGGCTTCATCGAGGGGGCGGCTCGGGACCGGATGCGGGCGGAGTCCGGCGAGGACTTCGAACGGCGGTTGCCGGTCCTCGGCGTGTCCTGGGTCGACGCCACCGCCTACTGCGAGTGGAAGTCGCGGGTGACGGGCCGGGAGTGGCGCCTGCCCACGGAGGAGGAGTTCGAGAAGGCCGCGCGGGGCGTCGATGGGCGGCGCTACCCGTGGGGGGCGCTGGAGGACGCCACGCTGGGGAAGTGCCGCGATTCGAGGGACGAACCGCCCCAGCCGGAACCGGTGGGGGAGTTCCCGCACGCGGTGTCGATCTACGGCATGGCGGACGCGGCGGGCAGCGCATACACGTGGACGGACTCCTGGTGGAACTCGGAGAAGCGGACCCGCGTCCTGCGGGGGGGCGCCTGGAGCAGCGTCATCGCGAACCTGCGATGCTCGTATCGGTTGGACTACGACCCGACGCTGCGCCTCGCCGCCACCGGCTTCCGCTGCGCCCGCACGCTGTGAGAATACCGAGGCGGGGCTATTCTCCTCACCGGCGCGCCTTCAGTCCGCCAGGGTCCGGGCCACCCGGGCGGCGAGGTCGAGGAGGGCGGCGCGAGCGGCGCCGGTGGCGGACGGGGCGGTCGCGTGTCGGCCCGCGACGTCCACGCGGGCGCGGTGCAGGCGGATGGTCGCCCGGGCGCGGGCGGCGGCGAACGTGGTACCCGCCTCCGTGCGGCCGTCGCCGCTCTCGACCGATACCTCCACGCGCACGGGCGCCGCGTCGCCGTCCGCGCCCTCCGGCAGCCCGATGCCGACGCTGAACGCCTCGTCCCGCACCGCCGCCGCGAACGCCTCGCGATCCTGCGGCCGGACTTCATCCCCGAAGCCGAACGTCAGGGTCGCCTTCCCGGAGGAGAGCAGGAAGTAGAGCGAGGAGGACGGACCGGCGGGGACGTGGCAGACCGCGCAGTCCGTGAGGACCTTGTGCGGGGTCGGCTGGGGCGGCGGGACGTGGCAGGACCTGCACGTTGCGTGGACGGCCGTTCACAAGTCGGGAGGGCTGCCCGGCTCCGCGTGCCGCGGGTGGCAGGCGGTGCAGGCCGCCGGGACGCCGGCGGGGTCCTCCCGGAGCGGGTGATGGCAGTCCGCGCAGCCGCCGCCCGCGGCGAGGGCGCGCGCGGCGTGCGCCTCGTGGGCGAAGTCCACCGGCGTGATCTCGTCGGAGTCCTCCGCGAGCCGGAGCACGGCGAGCGGGGCCGGCAGCAGGTCCCGCGGCCCCGACGCGGGGGGGAGGTCCGTGCAGGCCGCCGTCGCCGCCGCCAGTAGAAGCGCGGCTAGAAGTCGACGATCTTCCACTCGCCGTCCTCGAGGCCCATCGTGAGACTTTCCTCGGACTCCTCGCCGCCGCGCGAGCAGGCGATCGCGACGGCCGCGGTGCGGCCGTCCTCGCCCATCTCGACGCCCGTGACGCGCCCCGCGCCGAACATGTCGGCGAGCTCCGAGAGCATCTCCGGGGTGGCCTTGTTCTCGACGAGCGGCCGGAACTCCTCGGCCGCGCCGGCCGCGAAGCACTTGCCGACGAGCCCGCCGTCCTTCGCGGCGCAGGCCGCGAAGAAGGTGCGTACGGTGGCCTCCGGCGTGCCGAAGGGCCCGATCCCCGCCACGGGCTGGCCGTTCACCGTGCGATAGGCGAAGGTGAAGACGGTGTCGGCCCGGCCCCGCCACGCGCTGACCCGGAGCGGCAGGAGGAAGCCGCCGACGCTCTCGTGCTCGACGGTGTAGATCGTGGAGGCGTCGCCCTCCGCGTAGACGTACTTCGCGGCGAGCCAGCGGCCGCCCTCCTTCCGCCACACGAAGTCCGAGCAGGTGCAGGTGCCGCGCCCGGGGTACTCCTCGGCGAGGCTCTTCGTCAGGAGGTTCTCGTCGAGCACGGTGACGACCTTCGCCGGCATGTCGTCCTCGCCCTCGGCGGGGCCGCGGACGGCGGTGACGACGGTCGTGCCCTCGGCGGCCTTGATCTCGATCTTGTACCCCTCGCAGACCTCGTCGGCCCGGCGCGTCAGGGGCTCGAGCCGGCGCATGAGTTCGCCGAAAGTCTCGAGCATGTCGTCGAGCGGGTTCTCCTCGCCCTCGGCCGGGACGCCTTCGCCCTCGAGGCTCCAGGACGCGAGGTGGAAGCGCAGCTTCGCGCCCTCCGGCCACTTCGTGCAGGAGACCGTGGCCTCGTAGTCCGCGAGGCCCGCCTCGCGGGGGTTGTAGATGAGGGTGGACTGCTTCGCGGAGAGGTCCGCGAGCTCGTCGGCGCGGGCGGCGCCAGGGAGCAGGATGACGGCGGCGAGGATGAGACCGGACAGGGCGCGCTTCATGGCTACCTCCGATCGGAGACCGTGCGACCCGACAATCTACCTCGGCCGGCGGCGCCGCCGGCACGCGAAAGCGGTTCAGCGGGCGTCGAGGAGATCCTCGGCGAAGGCCGCGAAGGCCACGAACACGTCGTAGTCGGGGCCGAGGTCGGTGGCGACGGCGGCCGGGACATCCGCGTGGCGGCCGTCGAGGGCGACCGCGATGCGGACGCCGCTCTCCTCGGCGCGGACCTCGAGCCGGCCGCCGAGGCGGGCGGCGAGGACGTCGGCGAGGAGGAGGCCGAGGCCGAAGCGGGCGGTCCCGTCCTCGGCGGCCCAGGACGTGCGGGCGGCGCGGGCCAGGAGGAGGAGGTCGGCCACGGTGCCGCTCAAGGCGTCGCCGGGGAAGTCCGCGGCGAGACGGTCCCGGGCGGCGGCGCGGAGGGCCTCGATCTCGGCGGCAACCTCGGCGGAGGGCGGCGCGAAGCCCGCCTCGGCGGGCGGCGCGGCGGCGGGATCGCCGGCGACGGACCCGCCGCCGTCGGCGGGGAGGCCGCCGATCGCGCGCCCGCGGAGGGCGGCAAGGGCGAACTCGAGGCGGGTGTTGGCGGCGCGACCGGCGGGCGTGTCGGCGGCCGCGGCGGGCTTCGTGTCGCCGAAGCCGACGGGGAGCAGGCGCTTCGGGTCGGCCCCGTGGCGGACGAGCCAGCGGGCGGCGGCGAGCGCGCGGGCCTCGGATCGGGCCTGGCCGGCGGCGGTGTCGCCGGTTCCCGCCACGTGGCCCTCGATGCGCAGGAGGGTGACGTCGGGCTTCGCGGCGAGGAAGTCGAGGACGTGGAACAGGGCGGCGGCGGCCTCGGGCGCGAGGCGGTCGGTGCCCGGGCGGAAGGCGACGGGGCCGGGGAGAGCGAGGCGTCCGTTCTCGAGGGCGAACGTGGTGGCGGGCGGGCGCGGTGGGCCGGCCGCCGCCGCGCAGGTGTCGAGGGCGGCGGCGCTCTCGCGAAGGGCGCTGGCCTCGGCCTCGTCGGCGACGCGCCCCGCGAGGGCCTCCGCGAGGCCCGCGAACTCCCGGGCGAGGCCGGCCCGACCGGCGCCGAGGCAGACCTCGCCCGCCGCGACGGCGGCACGGCCCGCTTCGCGGGCGAAGTCCCCGGAGGCCGCGGCCTCCGAGGGGAGCCGGACTTCGACGAGCGGGACGAGGAGCAGGGCGAGCGTGATGCGCATGGGAGTCCCTCCTGCGCAACGATTACCCGATGAGACCCGTTCTCAGGAAGGATCGACCCGGAGGCCGTTCGCCCGGTCCCCGGCCGCCCGCCGGCCCGGCGGTGTGCCGACTCCGCTGTCTGCCGGCCCGGTCGCCCGCGGGCCCGGCCGCCTGCCTGCCCCGCCCCCCTCACACTTGTCTCCCCGCCGTCGCGAGCCGATAATCCACCCGCCACGCGCCTTCCACGGCGGAGGGATGGCAGAGCGGTCTATTGCGGCGGTTTTGAAAACCGCTGCCCCGAAAGGGGCACGGGGGTTCGAATCCCTCTCCCTCCGCCAACTTACGTCAATTCTTGACCCCTCCGTGGTAGCCTAGTGTGCCCATTTTGTGCCCATGGATGTGCCCATGCCTACCCTTCGTCTAAGAGTCCGGAGCGTCCGAGCTGACCGACGCCCTGCTCGTGGACAGGGGGTGTGCCCACGGAGGCTGCGATGCCCACGCTGAGGCGGAGAGGGAACGGGGCCTGGTTCATCGACTACCGGATCGGAGCCCGCCGGCTCCGGCGGTCCTGCAAGACCCGGAACCCCGCCGTCGCCAAGAAGAAGCTCCGTGAGCTCGAGGCCGAGCTCGCGCTCGGCCTGCACCAGGCCCCGTCCACGACCCGCCTCTCCGCCTTCAGCGAGAGCTTCCTCGCCCACCAGACCGGCCGTCGCGACGACAAGACCGTCGCCGGACAGCGCATGCACCTGGCGCGGTTCCTCGAGCACGCCGGCGACACGATGCTCTCCGAGATCCGCCCCCTCCATGTGACGACCTTCCTCGAAAGCGTCACCACGGTGCCCGGCACCTGGAACCGGTATCGCACCTCGCTCCACCGGATGTTCCAGCACGCCATCCAGCTGGGGGAGGTGGTGGCGAACCCGGTGGCCCGCGTGCCTCGCCAGCGCGAGGAGCGGAAGCCCCCCCGGTTCCTGACCACGGAGGAGCGGGAGCGGGTCCTGGCGGCCGTGAAGGACCAGCCCCTCGAGATCGCCGTGGCCCTCGGGGCATTCGCGGGCCTGCGCCGCGCGGAGATCTGCCGCCTCGAGTGGGGGGACGTGGACCTCGAACGAGGGCAGCTCATCGTGCGCAAGGCGAAGTCCAAGCGGTTCCGGGCCGTGCCGATCGCACGGCGACTCTCCGAGATCCTCGCCCGGGCACCGCGAGGCGAATCGCCCTTCGTCGCGCTGCGGGACGGGAAGCCGTGGACCATCAACATCATGTCGAAGGAAGTCGCCGACCTCGGCCACCGCCTGGGCCTCTCGGCGAAGCTCCGCGGACCCCACGCCCTCCGCGAGACCTTCGCCTCGCTTCTCGCCGAGGTGGGCGAGAACCTCTACCAGATCAAGGACTGGCTCGGCCACAGCTCGATCGCCGTGACCGAGCGGTACGCGCATCTCCTGCCCGGCAGGCGGGGGAAGATCGACGAGGTCTAGGGGCGCGGTCGTGCCCACGCTACCTGTTCATGTCATCCATCCACCGGCGTACCTCTTCGTAGACGGCCTTGACGCGGTCCGCGCTCAGACCCAGATCCGCGGCGGCGCGCGCGAGGACCGTGGCGTCGTCCTCCTCGAAATGCTGCATGAACAGGCGCCCCGTCTTACGGTACACGGCGATCTTCTCCGGGGCCGGCACGTCCGACGGCCAAGCCTGCGCGTTCGCCGCGGCCCGGAAGGCCGCGCGAAGGCGCCAGCCGGCGGCCCCGCTCGCGAACTCGGTGCGGAACTCATGTCTGGACCTGTCCCCCGTCCTAACCAACTCGTCGAACCTCTCGTCGGGTGGTCGGTAGCTGTACGAACCGAGGTCGGGGAACGCCTCCGATTCGGAGGCTTCACGGGAGCTGCACACGAAGACGCAGATAACGTCGAGGGCCGGGTTCCGGCGCAGGCGATCTCGGATGAAGTTCTCCACGAAGCCGCGGAGTTGGCCCGGTTCGATCGTCTCCCCCGGCACAACCCGATAGGTGCCCTTGTGGAACGCCGCGCGGGCGGGAGACTCCTCCTCCCCGAGGACTTGTAGTCCCCTCAGCAATCCCGGGTCGACGGGCTCGGCAAGCCCGCCGAGGCCGTCGGCGGGAGGGCCTCTACGCTCTGATCGAGGCTCGGGCGGCGGCGCCAGGGTTGGTACTGCCATCTGGCGTTCGGCTCTTGCCCTCGCCGCGGCGGCGGCCTCCCGGATGGCCCGCTCCGACGCTGCAGCAGCGGCCTCGCGCGCCTCCGAGAGCGCACGCGCCTGAGTCTCGAGCTGCCGCCGAAACTCGGCCTCGCGGCGATCCGCCGCTCGCCACGAGGTTGCGCCCACCACCATGAGGCTGAGGAACAGCACCGCGCAGAGCACGGCAAGCAGGAGGACGTGCCGGCGCAACCTCGCGACCGCCGCCATCCGCGCGCACTTGGGACATGCACTCTCACCCCACGGCAGCGTGGCCCCGCATGTCCCACAGAAGGTGATCCTGTCCCTCGTCACGCGCATCTCCCTGCCCTCCATCCCCCCTGACTGACTCCTGACGATCCGGCGGGAATTCGCGACCTCCCAGCGTCGTCCACTTTCCAGACGTCTGCGGAGACGGGCGGTGACGGGAGATTGCGCCCTGCCCGGGAAGCCAAGGAGGGTGAGAGTGGACAAGACCGAGTGGAAGGTGAGGGCGCTGCGCACTCTGTCAGGTCCGGAGTGCCGGCTGAGGCGCGAGCTCGGCGATCCTCCGGTGGGTGGCGGGCCCGCCGCCCCGCTCCCGGACCCTGCTCCCGAGGCGTCCGTCGGAGCGTCGAAGAACCCCGCGGACGGCGCCGTCCGTCACGGGGGTCAAGAACCAGAGCGGCGCATGGCACACCAGGTACTCACCGCCCATGAGGGCACGACCTCCTCGAGCGGGGTCCCGAGAACCTCCGGCAGGCGGGGCCGTTCGTCCAGCGGCACCCTCTTTCCTCCCCGCCGGAGCCAGGTCGCAACGCCGTCGGCCTCCGGTCGCCTCCGGGACCGGGGATCTCGCCGTGCTCGTCCCGACCTGCCGGTTCCAGGGGAAGAGCCTCTGCCGACAGACGTCGGCATTTCCACCCGCGAGCAGGCCCTCGTGCGGCTGGCCGTCCGCGAGACGGTGAGGGTGACAGACCCGCGCAAGGACTGGCTCTCCGTCAGCGAGGTCGCCGAGATCACCGGCTTCAGCCGCAAGACGGTCTTCGAGTGGATGGCCGAAGGGCACCTGCCCTTCATGCAAGTCAAGCCGGGCGGGCCCAGGCGGATCCGGGCCGACGCCTTGGACGAGTTCCTGGCCAGATACGAGGACCGGGCCTAGCGGCCCGGCGGCCGCGAGGAGGCGGGAATGTCGAACCTCGGGCAGCAGAAAGGCGAGCGCCAGACGCCGAAATCGCCGCGCATCCCTGAGCGGAATGCGCGGTGGAGGGCGAGCGGAAGAAGCGGTGACGCGGGGCCTGCCATCTCAACTCCCACCCCCGATGCCCACTCCGGCACCCCGCGTCACCACTTCTTCCCGCCGCGCCCTCCCGCCATCCCGTCGCCGCGAACCAGGCTGCGGCGAAGCCGAGCAGGGCACGGCGCCACGGCCGACCACTCCTGTCCCCGACGCCCCGAGGGCAGGAGACCCGCGGCGCCCTACCACGACACGATCAGCCCGCACTGGGACGCCGGGAAGAGGGACGATCCTCTCCCGTCCCCCCGGGACCGAGGGGAAGGAGGCATCGTGAACAAGGCGACACTCCGTGCCGTTGCGAGGGCATTCGCCTGCCTAGGGATCCTGGCCGGCACAGCCACGCTGAGTACCCCGCTGCTCTGGATCACCACCGGCCTGATGTTCCTGTGGGTCACGAGGCGCGGAGCCTGACCGACCAGTCTGTTCGCAGGGCTGGCTGGAAGAGGCCGACGCCGCGCGATCGGGACCCGAGTTCCGGGCTCTCTCCGAGACGATCTCCGTTGCCGACCGGCGGGACGCATGATCCACCCGACCACGAGAGTCTGCCTCACGTGCAAGCGGGACCTGCCCCTGACGGAGTTCCGTGCGTACGGGAGACGGAGAGACGGGAGTGCCTACTACCGACACGACTGCCGAAGCTGCACGGTCTCGCCATTCCCGAAACGTGGCGCTGAGCAAGAGCCGCATCCGCCCAAGCCGCCCGGCGAGTGCATCCTCCGGGAGTGCCACGCCGCCGTCTCCGCCGCTGACTCAGAACGTGTCCTCTGTCCGGCGCATCTCGCCTGGTATCGCCCGCGTTGCCGGTGCGGGTGCGGGCGGGAGCTTGGCCACCACGAACGCGACGGCTATCGCCCCGTTTGTTGGCTGAAGAAGACGCCGCAGGGAAGGGCTGCGCACCGGGCCCGCCAGGTGATCAGGCTGAGGCGCGAAAGGGAGGACCGCGCCAGGCGGCGGGTGGAGGAGAGTCGCCGGGCGTGGTTGCGCATCCAGGCCGAACGGGAACAGGAGATCGAAGCGGAGTGGGCGCGCCGACATCGCCTCCGCATGGAGAGCCTGCGTGCGGAGATCGAAGCCCTCCGCGGTCCCGGGGGCCGCCCATGAGAGCCAGTGCTCCCGGTGTCGCTGACCGCGCGCCACCGCACGACCTGAACCTGGAGCGCGCCGTGCTCTCGGCGCTGCTCCACCCCGACGACCACGCGCAGGCGCTCGCCGCCGCCTCGGGGGCCGGCCTCCGAGCTGCGGACTTCTACCACGCGTCCCACGCGCAGCTCTTCCGTCGTATTCAGGACGACGCGGGCCGTGGACCACCGGACGTCTCCCTCCTCGCCGCAGGGATCGCCGGGACAGGGCCGGGCTGGCTTCAGGACCGCGACGCGGTCGCCGAGTGGATCCGCGAGAACTTCAGCGACCGCTTCGCCTATGCGGCCAACGTCGCGCTCTACGCCGGCCGACTCCGTGAACTCGCGCTGCGCCGCGCCGCCATCCGCCTCGGCCAGGAGTTGATCGAAAGGACCTACTCCCTCAACGGGCATGACCAGAACGGTGCCGCGCAAGTCCTGTCCGACTCCCTCGAACGCATCCAGCACACGCGTGCCTCCGGCTCTTCATCGCCGCTTCCCGTAGTCGATGGCGAAGCCCTGCTTTCCGTGCAGCTCCCCGCGGAAGACGCCCTCGTCGGGGCCGGCATCCTCGCGAAGGGAGAGTGGATACTTCTGCTGGGGGACGACAAGGTGGGCAAGTCCATGCTCGCCCTCGACCTCGCCTGCGCACTCGCCGACGACTCGCCTGGCGATCCGTCAACACAGGCCACGTGGCTCGGCTTTCCGGTCTACCCCGGCCGCCGCGTGCTGTACCTGGTGGGTGAAGGCGGGGAGCGCCTCTTCGCCGCACGCCACCGGCGCCGCACGCAAGCCCTCTCCGCGGCGGCGCGCCGCCGCCTCCTCTACCACTTCCCTCACCACGGGAAGCTGTTCGACCTCCTCGAGCCCGCGGACTTCGACTCCCTCCGCAGGGCGGTGATCGAGCAGGGCATCGACATCGTCATCATCGATCCGCTGGTCGTGTTCTTCACCGGGGACGAGAACGACGCACGCGAGGTCAAGCCTCTCGCTCACGCCTGCATGCGCCTCAAGGAGGAGACCGATGCAGCGATCCTCCTCGTCCACCACACGCGGAAGGCCTCCGTCGCCTCCCGCCGGGGATCCATGCGCGAGGCCCGCGGCTCGTCGGTCCTGACGGGCTTCTGCGACGGCGGGATCGTCTTCGACCGGGAGTCCGAAGACCAGGCCGACCCGCGCCGGCGCGTGACATTCACCCTTCGCTACTCCGAGTCGCCTCAGCCGCTCGTCGTGGCCCTCGACCCGCAGAGCCTCAGGTTCAGCGTGGATGCCGCCGGGCCGGTGGGTGTCGGCCGACCGCGAGACCCCCGTCTTTCCGGCCAGAGCCTCCGCGAGTTCCTCCGCCAGCACGGGCCGGCCACGACGCGACGCGTCGCCGACGAGTTCGGCATCGGCGAGCGCATGGCCCGGCGGAGACTTGGCGAAGCCAGGCGGTCAGGAACGGTCGTCGCAACCAGGAAGGGCGTTGGGCTCAGCCCTCGATGGGGACTGCCGGAGCAGATCCCGGAGGCGGAGTGCAGGCCTTGATCCGCGAACGGACAATGCAGCGATCGGCTCGTCCGATGGGTTTCCGTCCGATCGGACGAAATGCACCGGTGTGCTTCCGGGCGTCCGCCCGTCGGACACCGTCGCCCCCCCCTTCGGGGGGGGCGGGCTCACCGACCTGTCCGCTCGGTGGCGGTCTCCGATCGGACGCCGGCCTCGGCGGGCCGGCGTCCGATCGCGCGGTGGCGCGACGTCCGGGCTGCGGGCCCTCGACGCTGGCTGGTCGCCGTCACCCAAGGTGGCGACCGTGAGCGATCCCGGCCCCGTCCAGGACCGGAGGAACAAGTGGAAGGCCAGGCTGCGCGAGATCAGGCATCTGCCGGCCGCCGTCCCCGCGTCATGGATCACGACCGGGGCCATCGCGAGAATGCGCGGGCGGGCCTTGCGCGTGGCCGTCGCGGTCGCCTGGATCCTCCGGGGCGACCTTCGGAGGAGGGAGCAGATCCCTGCCTGGGTCCTCGGTGCCCTCACCGGCATGAGCGCGGGGTACTCCCGGATCGCACTTCGCGACTGCGCAGCCGAGGGAGTCGTCGTCCTCGAGACTCGGTGGCTGCGCGAGTCACCGAGGCCCATGAGCGTCACCTACGTCCAGCTCGCGCGCGGCGCGCGGGTGGAGTCTGTGCACGCTCGCGCGCGCGTTGGAGGGGGGGCTCGGGCGGCGGGGGTGTCGCGGGGTCGCGCGGAGGGGGGCGGGGAACGGGGGGGCGGAGGATGACGGCGGAGGGGACGCGGACGTCGCCGATGGGGGGCGGAGATGGCCGCGGCGCGCGTCCGGGAGACGCTGCGCATCTGAGCCTGCAGTCGTGCGCTGTGAGACTGTTGCGTCCCGGCGGCGGCGTGCTGTGAGGAAGAGCGCGAAGGGGATCGCACGAGGACGCCGCTCTCGCTCTTCCATCCCCTGCGGAGACCGATTTCCGACCGTTTCGGGCGCCTATCCGGAGCCGGGACACATGTCCAGTTCCGATAACCGGGGTTAGGTTGCACTGACTGCAACCCGCACCATTGCTGGCCTCTGAGACGTCACGAGTGGCTGGCGCGGGAGTCCAGGGCCCCGGGGGAGGGGGTCCAAACATCGGGAGAAACGGCACCGAGATAAGCATTGGCCCCGCGGTGATTCCCGAATTTTCCCGAAAACACCCTCGCCTCCCGGCACGCCGCAGACACGACTCCACGCATCGTGATTTCTCCCTTGCATGAGGCGGAACCCGCGGTACGTTGGCGACGGTGGCGCATCGGGGGTGGACTGGCGGTGGACCATGCCGCACAGCGCCACGACTCGCGGTCGAGCAGATCGCCGGAGACACCCTTCTCTCCGATCGTCCCCACACGCCTCGCCGTCGCCTCCTCCACTGTCGGCGGAGGAGATGGCCTTGTGGGGCAACCGCCCGGCGACGAACGGGGAACTCGTGACCCGGTACTGGCCTCTGGCGCGGGAGGTCGTGAAGAGCCTGTTCCTGCGCTGGAAGCTGCCGCGGCGGATCGAGGCCGAGGAGGTGCAGAGCCTCCTGGCCGAGCCGCTCATTCGCGCCGTCGCCCGGTTCGACCCGTCGAGGGGCGTGACCCCACGTACCTACCTGGCGAGGCGCATGCAGTGGGCGGCGGTGGACGCGCTCCGGTCGGCGAACGTCATCCCGCGCCGACTCTGGCAGCGGATGAAGGACGCGGAGCGGCGGCTGTCGGAGGAGACGGTGCCCGACGCGGAGTTCCGGGCGGAACTCGCGTCGATCCGGCAGGAGGTGGCGGCGCGGCACCCTGAGTGCCTGCACGAACGGGTGAGCTCGCTGGGGGCCGGTCCGATGACGCTCGCGGACCTCGTGGCCGACGGCAGGGACGAGGCCGGGGCCGTGGAGGCGCAGGACCTGGTGGCGCGTCTCCTCGCCGGACTGACGGAGGAGGAGCGCCGGATCGCCACAGCCCTGATGGAGGCAGGAGACCCGGCCGACGGGGCGCGGAGCCTCGGAGTGAGCCGAGCGGAGTACGACCGGCGCGCCGCCGCGCTGCTCGAGAAACTCCGGGAGACGGCGATGGAGGTGGGAACCCGTGAGCGACTCTGACCTTCTTGGGGACCTGCTCCCCGACGAACCGGAACCGCCCCCGGCTGCCAAGCCGCCCGCGCGTTGGTCCGGCGCCGAGGCGAAGGCCCGCCGCGAGGACGCCGGCGCCGCACTCGAGGCCGCCGTTCGTGCGGCCAACGCCTTCGTGCCCGAGGACGGCCCGGAGCGGCTCCGGACGCTCATCGACCACCTCGAGGCGGGGGTCCCCGAGAAGCACGCGCTGAAGGCCGCCGGGATCACCGAGCGCCGCTTCCGACTCTACATGCAGCACGGCGCCCTCGCCGACGCCGGAACGCCCGTGCGGCTCTTCTACGAGGCCGTTGCCCGCGCCGTGCCGTCCCGGATCCGCGGGGCCATGAAGACGGTGACCGCGGCCATCGAGGAGGGCGACTGGAAGGCCGCCGCGTGGCTCCTCTCGAGGCTCGATCCCGAGGCCTTCGGCGAGCACCAGACGATCCGGATCCAGCTCGTGAACCGCGTCCGCGAACTCATGCAGAGGGTCGTGGAGATCCTCGTCGAAGAGGTGACCGACCGAGATGCCCTCGCGCGAATCGATACCCGGTTCCGCTCTGAACTTGGGGAGTTTGTTGTCTGACGCGCTGCGCAAGCGCATCGGCCCCCTCGAACGCCCCAAGCTCGAGTTCCCCGCCCTCGAGTTCGCCACGCGCTACCACGTGAACAACCGCGGCGAGCGGATGGACTTCTCCGGCCGTCAATACCTCGTCGAGCTCTACCGGGTCCTGACACCCGAGCGCCTCGCCGGCCGGGAGCACGTCATCGAGAAGTCCCCGCAGATCGGCGGGTCCGAGATGTTCATCTGCCTCGTCCTCGCCCTGGCCGGCGAACTCGGGTGGCGCGTGCTCTACGTCCTCGACCGCCACACGACGCGGATCCGGTTCGTCCAGGACCGGGTGAACAAGGGGATCCAACGGGTGCCGTACTACCGGCAGCTCCTCGACGCCGCGGCGGGGGACGCCGACTCCCTCCAGACCAAGGACTTCGGCGCGGGGTTCATCTGCTTCGCCGGCAGCAACACCGAAGCCGAGTTCATCGAGATGAGCGCGGACCTGGTCCTCGTCGACGAGTACGACCGGTGCAACCTCGACAACGTGGCGATGGCGCGGGACCGGCTCATGGCGCGGGAGAGCAAGAAGGCGCTGCTGGCGGTCTCCTCGCCGACGCACAAGGGCTTCGGGATCGACGGGATGTACGAGCAGAGCACCCGCCACCGCTGGAACCTCCCGTGCCCGGTCTGCGCCCACTGGCAGCCCGTCGCCTGGGACGTGAACGTGGCCACGTGGCGGGAGGACGGGTGGGAACTCCGGGACCAGGAGTGGACACCGGACTGCGGCCGCGACATCCACGTGCTCTGCAATCGGTGCGGGCAGCCGCTCGACCGCGCCGTCGCGGGCCGGTGGATCTCCGAGGACCACGGGGCGAAACGGATCGGCTACCACGTCCCGAAGATCATCGATCCGGGGACGCCGATCGCGAAGGCGTGGGAGGACTGGCGGGAGGGCGCCCACGAGAGCGCCCGCAAGCGGGAGCTCTGGTTCAACCGCTGGCTCGGCATCGGCTACTCCGAGAGCGGGTCGCGGCTCACCCCGGAGGCCCTCCAGGCCTGCATCGGCCGGGACCGGGATGGGCGCGGTTACACGATGCCGGAGACCTCCCCGGGCCCCTGCGTCGCCGGCATCGACGTCGGCGTGGAGCTGCACGTTCACGTCACCGACGAACGGGAGACGCCCGCGCGGACGGTGTTCCTCGGCCGGATCCCCACCTCGCTCCCCGAACTCGGCCGGCTCTTCACCCGCTACCACGTCCGCGCCGCCGTCTTCGACGCCGATCCGGAGAAGAGCAGCGTGCGGGAGTGGTGCGCGCGGCTCAACCGCGGCGGGGTGAAGGCTTGGCGCTGCCGGTACAAGGAGGACGACCTCGGGAAGATGGACGTGGACGGTGCCGAGCAGCTCGTGAAGCCCGACCGCACGATGAGCCTCGACGACAGCCACGAGGACTTCACCGCCGAGCGGCCCCGCGTGCTGCTGCCGGTGGACATCCGGAGTCTCGACGGGGGGAAGGTCGTGGAGCAGCTGTGCCGGCCGGTCCGAGTCATCGAGGAGCGGCGCGGGCGGATGGTCGCGGTGTGGCGGAAGAACCCGCCGGAGGACTACCGGCACGCGGTGAACTACTCGCACCTTGCGCGGGTGTTGTGGCGGCGCTACGGCGGCGGCGCGGGCCGGATCGTCGGCGGCGGGAAGGTGCACTGGGGCGGGGAGGAGGGCGGCCCGGCGCGTCCGGCGTCGCGGACCCGCCACCCGGCCGACTCGATGCGCCGCAAGCGCGGCATCCTCGGCGTGCGCGGCCCGCGGCCGATCTGACGCCGCGGGCGCTTCGCGATGGGCCATGTGGCAAGGCCTGCCGGCGCGCGGTAGGCTGATGGGCGGATGCTGCGCCTGCTCGTCATTGCCGGAGTCGTGCTCGTGGTCGTCGCGGCGGTCGCCCTGACTTGGGTCGCGCTCGACCTGCCGCCGCTCCGGCTCGTCCTCGCGCACGGCTTCCCGCCGGCGGGTGGGCCGACGGGCCGGAGGATGGAGGTCGAGGGCGTGACCTTCGTGGAGATCGGGACCGGTTACTTCCGGATGGGGTCGTGGTTCAACTGCCAGCGAGGGGACGCGCTCGGGCGGGTGAGCCAGGCGTTCGGGCTGCCGTGGGGGAAGCAGCCGCAGAAGCTCGGGAACGAGGTGCCGGTGCGGTGGGTGGAGATCCGGGAGCCATACTGGATCGCGGAGACGGAGCTCACCAACGCCCAGTACGAGCGGTACGACCCGAAGCATGAACGCAGCGAGTACTCGAAGGACGACGACTCGCCGGTCGTCGCGGTGAGCTGGGAGGACGCGCGGGCGTACTGCGACTGGCTCTCGAAGAAAAGCAGTCTTCCGATCCGTCTGCCGAGCGAGGCGGAGTGGGAGAACGCCTGTCGCGCGGGTTCGGAAGGCGAGTACGGCTTCGGGGACGACGAGAAGAGGCTTACGGAGTACGCGTGGTTCGATGAGAACTCGGAGGGCCGGGCGCACGCGGTGAAGACGAGGCGTCCGAACGCGTGGGGGCTCTACGACTTGCACGGCAACGTTTGGGAGTGGTGCGAGGACCGCTGGCACGACGACTATGAGGGCGCACCGAAGGACGCGACGGCATGGACCGCTGGCGCCTCGCCGTTCCGGGTCTTCCGCGGCGGGAGCTGGATCGACCCTGCCGTGTTCTGCCGGTCGGCCTTCCGGTCCTGGAGGCTCCCGTCGTTCCGCTACGTCGCGCTCGGCTTCCGCCCCGCCTTCGGGCCATTGGACCCTTGAGTCAGTGGGTCACTGGCCCGGCCCGGCCCGCGCGGGGGGGGGAGATCGCCTGCCGGAGGCCCGGGCTCCCGTCCCGTTCGGATGGCTCCCGCCCGGCCGACGGTGCTCCCGAAGTTCGGGGGAGACCGGAGGATCCCGCGTGGCGAAGAGCGACGGGAAGCCGAGCCTCAAGCCGCGCGTCGCGCCACGCGGCGTCGGTGACTCGCTCACGTGGTCCGTCATGGGGGCGGGGCTGGCGCGGAGGCTTAGGCAGCACCCCAGCGGCACCATCCCGCTCCGCACGCTCGCCCTCATGCGGAAGGACGCCCAGATCGGGCTTGCGCTGCGCCTCGCCAAGTCCATCTTCCACTCCGCCGGGTTCTGGGTGGAGTGCGCCGATCCCGCGGAGGAGGCGCTCTACGGGGAGGTCATCGTCGAAGGACTCCTGCCCCGGCTCCTCCAGTCCTCCCTCCTCGCCTACGACTTCGGGTTCTCGCCGCACGAGCTGGTGTGGAAGGTGGGCGACGTGTCCGTCACCTGGGGCCGGGGCGCGGACCACGGGGAGCGGGAGTTCCGGGGCCTCTACCTGCCGCATGCGGCCCGCGAGATCGACCCCGCCCGGGCGACGGTCCTCTTCGAGCCGGAGACGTTCCGGTTCGCGGGCCTCGAGATCGCGCAGGCGGGAAGCACCTTCGAACTCCGGCCCGAGTCCTGCTTCGTCTTCACGAACCAGAAGGAGTTCGGGGACTGGTACGGGACGCCGCGCCAGGAGCCGGCCTACGACCCGTGGCACGACGGTCAACTCCTCCGCTTCTTCCGCAACGTCTACTTCGAGCGGTCCGGGGCACCGCAGATGAAGGCGTTCATCCCCACGGACCAGGAGACGTTCGACGCGAGCGGGAACCCGATCGAGGACCCGCTGACCTACTACGCGGCGGAGCTGCCCGAGGTGGTCCGCTCGTCGAGCATCATCGTCCTGCCGGGCGACATCGACCCCGAGACGAGGCTTCGGAAGTGGGACATCGAGTACCTGCGGCTCGACTCCCGGGGGACGGAGTTCCGGGACCAGGAGGCGTACCTCGACGTCCTCAAGATGCGCGGCGTCCTGGTGCCGGAGCGCGTGGCGACGCAGGAGAAGGGCACCGGCACGCACGGGATGGTGGAGAGCCAGACCCGCACGTTCTTCGATACCGCGGACTGGGACCTCGGGGCGTTCGTGTCCGACGTGAACGAGCACCTCCTTCCGACCTTCCGGCGGCTGAACGACCTCCCGGGCCGGGCGCGCCTGAAGACGACGGGGGTATCGCGCGGCGCGGAGAGCCTGCTCCTCAGTGTGTTCCAGGCGATCTCCCAGGCCGAGGCGATGGCGACGAGCCAGGGGCTGCCGCCGGCGATCCTCAACGACACGATCGCGAAGATGGTCGACGCCGAGCGGTTGCTGCGGAACATGGAGGTCCCCGTCCGCCGCGACCGCGGCATCACGCCGGAGGTCGCGCGGCCGGAGCTGAAGACCGTGGCCGCCTCGCGTCGGCCGACGCACCTCGCCGCCGACAAGGCCCTCACGCTCGACGAGTACGACGCGCTCTACGGGCCGATGCTCGCCGGCGAGGAGGCTGACCTCGCGCGGGCCACCGAGCCGTACCGGGCGGGGATCGACGCCACCGAGAAAGCCATTCGCGCGATCGCTCTCCTCGGTCTCCTCCGTGCGCGCCGGGAGCGGGAGGACGGCACAGTGATCCCGCCGGCGGGGGGCCACGAGCGCCTCGTCTATCGGGCGACCGGGGAGCTCCTGCCCGTGGCGCAGATCGCCGGGAACCACGACCGCCTCGTCGCCGCGGCGAAGGAGGTCCTCCCGAGCGCCGACGGGACGTGGCTCACGCTGAAGGCAAATAGAGGCCTCTTGGCGGAGACGAAGCGCCGGATCGAGGTCACGGCGAAGGGGCTCGTCGAGGCCCTGCGCGCGATCCGGCCGCCGGGCGACTTCCTCGCGGATGCGGCCGGCCGGGCGATCGACGACTTTGGCGCCGCGGCGAACCGCGGCGGCTGGGACCCCGGCGAGGCCGGGAAGCGGATCTTCAACAACTGGAACAAGCGCGGCGAGATCGACCCCGAGCTCACGGACGTCGTCGAGGCGAACCGCCGGGGGTTCGAGCGGAACGTCGAGAACATCGGGATCCGCACGAGCCGGATCCTCGCGGAGACCGTCGAGAACGCCTTCTTCACCGGGCGCCAGCTGGCGCGGGAACCACGCTCGTTCCTTCAGGACCTCCTCGGCTGGCGTCTTCACCCGAACTACACGGACCTGACGCTCGAGGCCCACTGGCGGGCCGTGTACCGCAAGGTCTGGCTCGTCCTCTCGCAGGACGCGGGGCTGCGGTACTTCCGCCAGTACCACTCGCCGTCCTTGCCCGACGCTGAGGCGGGTGGCGACGACCGCTGCCGCGCGAACGACGGGAGGATCCTGACCTACGAGGGCTGGCAGGAGGTCGCCGCGAAGCTCGGCACGGCCGACGCGCTGGACCAGTTCGGCATGCACCACGGGTGCCGGGCGTTCTGGTTCCCGATCCCCGCCGACACGCTGGCCGACCTCGCTGTCCACGGCGACACCGCGAGCGCATAACCTCCAGCTCGAGACGAGAACTGCCTCGCTGTTGATCTGTCCCACGCCGCCGGCTGCTACGTGATCCCGAGCTACGACTACTCGGGCACCGACGGGAACAAGGCCCCGATGATGCACGGGCCCCTCATGCGCCTCGTCCTCCCCGACCTTGACGTCTGCCGGAGCGGGCGGCGCTTCTGGGTGGAAGTCAAGACGAAGTCGCACGCCACGCCCACCCGTTGCGCGGGCAACCGCCTGGAGCACGGGATCTCCGCCCGCCAGTGGCGGAACTACGTGGCGGTCCAGGATGTCTCGGGTTGCACGGTCTTCCTTGCGATCTGCGAGGCCTCGACCCGCGAGGTCCGGGTCGCGGACATGAACCGGCTCACCATCCGCGAGAGTCGGATGCGGAAGGACGGGGCCGACGAAGGGGCCATGGTCTTCTTCCCCCGGAGCGAGCTGCCGGTCGCCTACGTCGTGTCGGCCGCCAGCTTCACGTGGAGGAGCGAACGCGCATGAAGATCGCCTATGCCTGCGCCTCCGGAGACACCTTCCTCGCACCCATCCTCGCCCACTGGCGCGAGCGCGGACACGAGGTCGTGCGACTCGAACGGTGGCCCACGCCGTGCGACCTGCTCTGGATCGAGTGGGCCGACTCGAACCTCGTGACCATCACCAAGGCGATCCAGCAGGTGCCGACGATCTGCCGGCTGCATAGCTACGAGGCCTTCACGTCGTGGCCGCGGGAGGCGGTCTGGGACCACGTCGACGACCTGGTCTTCGTCGCCCCGCACGTCCGCGACTACGTCCTCGAACAGTTCCCGGTCGGGCGGGACGCGGCCCGCGGGGAGCCCGGGCCCGACATCCACGTGATCCCGAACGGCATCGACCTCGCGCGCTGGCACCTCCGGACGCGGCCCATCGCCGGCGTCGGCGAAGGCCGCAAGATCGCGTGGGTCGGCGGCGTCTCGCTCAAGAAGGGCCCGGAGCTCTTCGGCCAGGCCGCGCTCCGACTCCTGGAGGCCGATCCCACGGCGACCATCCACATCGCCGGCGACTGGCAGGACGCCCGGTACGACCCGTACCTGAAGCACCTGATCCCGGACCGGCTCCGGGAGCGCATGACGTACGAGGGGGCCGTGCCCGCGGAGCAGATGCCCGAGTGGCTCCGTGGCATGGACGTGATCCTGTCCACGTCGCCCTGGGAGAGCTTCCAGTACGCGGTGGCCGAGGGAATCGCGAGCGGCCTCCTGCCCCTCGTGCACGACTGGCCCGGGGCCCGGGACACCTACCCGCCGGCGCGGGTCTGGCGGACCACCGACGAGCTGGAGCGCGCGTACCGTCGGCCGTGGACCCTCGAGGACGCGCGGGGTGCGCGGGCGGTCATCGAGCGCCACTACCGCCTAGAGGACCGCCTGGTGGACCTCGACCGTCTCATCGAGGGCCGGGTCGCGAAGGGCATGCGCCACCCGTTCCCGACCGTGAGCGTGGCGATGCTGGTGAAGGGCGACGAGCCCCGTTTCCGCGCCGCCGTGGAGAGCGTCAAGGGCCACGTCACCGAGGTCGTGGCGCACATCGACACGCGGAAGTCGGACGCGAACGTCGCCGTCGCGCAGGAGCTCGGGGTGCGGTTCACCGCGGGCCCGCCGCCGGAGTTCTGCGGCGCCATCGACTTCGCCGCCGCGCGGAACCTGGTGCACGAGCGCTGCACCGGCGACTGGATCTTCGTCCTCGACAGCGACGAACTGGTCGAGGACGCCGAGCTTCTGCGGCCGACTCTCGCCGAGGTCGAGCGCGTCGGCGCGGTCAACGGCCTGCCCTACGATGCGGTGGCGGTGATGGTGGACTGCTACACCGACCGCGGCTACGCGGAGGGCGGCCGGGATCCGCGCATCGTCCGCCGGCTCCCGACCATCCGCTGGCGGTTCCCGGTCCACAACCAGCTCACCGGCTACAGCCGCGTCTTCGGCTGCAGCCTGAAGATCCGGAGCACCTACGTCGGCGGCCTCCACCAGCGCTGCGATCGCTCGATCCCGCCGCTCCTCGAACTGTGGCGCCTGGCGAACGAGGGCGACCCCGGCGGCGAGCTCGTGGTCAACGGAATCCCGATCCCGAAGGGCGAGGCCCGACAGCACGCGGCGTTCTTCCTGGCGCGGATGTTCACCGCGGCCGGGGACAAGGAACGCGCGCTGCCGTGGTTCCGGATCTGCGAGCAGGTGTGCCCGGGCCTCAAGTACGCGGCGCCCTTCTGGCGCTGGTACTCGATCGCCACCTTGGACGTCGCCGGCGTCACCGCGGCCGAGGCCGTGGTCGACGAGGGTCTCCGGCACCATCCGGCGCATCCGGACCTCCGGCACGTCCGGATCGGCTTGGACGTGATCCGCTGGGCCCGGGATGCCGTGGACGAGCAGGCCCTCGCGGGCGTGCCCATGTCGAGCCGGCGGTATGTGCCGGGGATCCGCTCCGCGGTGAAGGCGCTCGGGCTGCCGATCAACGTGGGGGTCGAGCAGGGAGGCGAGGAGGAGGCGTGAGTCTTGGTCCACGGATCACCACAACGCGGGCGCACTTGGCGTGACCAGCGCTCTCCGGCCCTCAGTCCGGGGCGGCGATCCCGCCGAACGCGCAAACCCTCCCTGGGCACGCCCGCATCGCCGGCATGCCGACAGACTGCACGGCTCAGATCGCAGCCTTGCTCGTCGAGGCTTAGAGCCTCGACACCACCGCCCGGGTTCCAGCGTTCGATCGTCCAGATGAGCCGGGAGCGGAGACTGGCCCTCGTGGCCTGGCTCGATGCTTGGTGCGGGACCGATCAGAGTGGTGGAGGCCGCCGGAATGAGGTAGATTAGTCACAGCCTTGGGCGACTGCCCGTCGTCGATAGCGCTCGCCGGCTCGACAAGACGGCGAGCCAACGCCAAAGTGCAGGACGTACAGTTCAGATACAGGAGAGGGCCAGATCCATGCGCCTATACATCGAGACGTGGATTGACTCACAATCCGTTTCCACAGAAGCACTGTCTACCTTCAAGGAGTCCTTCCGCTGCTATCGGATGGAGGCACACAAGGCGGCGCTTCTATTTGGCTATCTTGGATTCATGACAGTACTCAAGGACCGCATACTACTCTCGCAATGCCCAACCGGCTTCTCGCCGGCGCGATTCACTGCCATTCAAGGACAGCTCCGACAAGATGAGACTTGGGATGCCAAGACCTTCGACGCGACGCAACAGAAGGACCCGGCCCCGGTGTTTCCGGTTTCGGATGATCTGCGGCATCAGATCCGATACTGGAAGGACCGCAGGAATGACTGTGCGCATTCAAAGGACAATCAGATCACGGCTGCTCACGTAGAAGCGCTATACGCCTTCATCGAGTCGAACCTGGGCAAACTGTGTGTTGCTGGCAGCCGGAGTGAAATGAAGCGCAGGGTCCTTGGCCACTTTGACCCAAGCATGACGCCGCCAGGCTCCGATGTTGCGCCCCTGGTCCGCGAGATTCCCAGTGCAGTCCCCGCGGCTGAAATGCTTGAGTTCGTCTCTGAAATCGCCCGGGCCTTCGACGACAGAGATGGCCAGATTATCACGATACTGGACATGGAGAGTGAGGACAAACTCACATTCCTCAACGCATGCGTCACGCAGGGTGACGGCAGCCTCCAGGCTGCGTGTGCCCAACTTCTCATGGGCTCGGATCGACTGTGCGCGAGTTTCCTCAGGAGACACACTGACAAGGCGCAGCTGCTCTCCGGGAGGCCTGAAGCGATCCGAAGGCTCTGGCACGACTTCCTATTCCGCGGCTACCTTAACGACTTCCCGTTGTTCTCCAGTTTGATCAGGCTTCGGCTCATCCCTGAAGCGCAGAGACGAGAGGCATGCAGGCACGTGATAAAGCGAGGCATCGCGGGTGTCCCAAACACTGTGGACTCCGCTGTTCTCGAAGACTGCGGGTTCTTTGTTGAGTTGGAGGACATTCTCGTCAACGGTGATGAGATCAACTCCTTCGACTGGGCCAATACGTCGAAGGAGCTGATTGTCAAGTACATCTCCGAGCATCCGATGTCGCAGGGGATTGCGAGGTGCATCTACCGGAACTTCAACTCTGCGAACTTTCCATGGCATCTTGCCGAGATGCTGGACGGATTGTTTCGCGCCAATGCGGGCAAGCGGGCTGAGTACCTTACTCTCAAGGGCGCGCACGAGGACATCGGCATTCCGTCGAAGATCCCGAGTCTGAGCGGCGATGGATAGAATGCCGGCCTACGGTGAGCGGGATCGACCAACGGTGACGCGGTGGCCACGGCACATGCGTGTGCTCGAACTGGGCGGCTGAAGGGTACGCCTCCACACACACCATAGGGCGTGCCGGCGACGGTCTCCACCCAGAGGTCTCTTGAAGGTCGAGGCAGCAGCACTCTGGAGGCGCGCCCGGGCCGACTGTAGCGCTTGCGCGCTGAGTGCTTGTCACGCCACCAATCGCTCACGCGGTCTCAGGGCGCGCTTTTCGGGATGCGCGTGTCCATCGAGTGCGTCTCGCTCGCGGAAGAGGTTGAGCGGAACTGCGCTGAGCTCAGAGCGGAGGGCTGGCCTCCTCTCTCGGCGACGAAGTGTCTCAGAGAGGAGAGAGCGCTGTCGGAGCAGGGGAAACGGGGCCGTGAGGGGATCGGGCTGGTGCGAAGCGACGAAGTGGCGCCCCGTGCCTGCGCGGGAGGATGGGTGCACGAATCGCCCTGCCACCTGACCACGCGCCTTGCGGAGTCCATCTGCCGGCCGCGACGATGCGGCCATGAGCCTCCCACACCACCAGGTGATGCCGATCTCGGACCTCCGGCCCTCCGACTACAACCCGCGCCGGATCTCGGAGCAGGCCATGGCCGGCCTCTCGGCTTCCATCGTTCGCTTCGGTCTGGTCCAGCCGATCATCTGGAACCAGCGCACGAAGCGCGTTGTGGGCGGGCACCAGCGCCTCAAGGCCCTCATCGCTCAGGGCGTCACGGAGACGGACGTCGTCGTGGTCGACCTCCCCGAGTCGGAGGAGAAGGCGCTGAACGTGGCGCTCAACTCCCCGGCGATCGCCGGCGAGTTCACCGAGGACCTCGACGCGCTGCTCGCGGAGATCCGGAAGTCGGAGCCCGCGCTCTTCGACGAGTTGCTCCTCGAAGAGCTCGCGAGCAACGCGCTCCGGGAGGCCCTCGGCCTGACGGACGGTGAGACCGACGAGGACGCCGTCCCCGAGCCCCCGGACGCCGCAGTGAGCGAGCGTGGCAAGGTGTACCAGCTCGGGCGCCACCGCCTGATGTGCGGGGACAGCGGGAGCGCCGAGGACGTCGACCGGCTCCTCGCCGGCCAGACCGTCCACCTGGTGAACACCGACCCGCCTTACAACGTGAAGGTCGAGCCGCGGAGCAACAACGCCATCGCCGCGGGCCTCAGCTCCTTCGGCGGGACCACGCACCACCAGAAGCTCGACGTGGAGCGGTTCCCGGAGAAGGCGAAGCCCACGGGCCGCATGCGTCCGAAGGACCGGCCGCTTGAGAACGACTTCCTGCCCGAGGCGGAGTTCGAGGCGAAGCTCGCCGCCTGGTTCGGCAATCTCGCCCGCGTGCTCGAGCCCGGGCGGTCGTTCTACATCTGGGGCGGGTACTCGAACTGCGGGAACTACCCACCGGTGCTGAAGGCGTGCGGGCTGTACTTCTCGCAGGCGATCATCTGGGTGAAGGGGTGGCCAGTCCTAACGAGAAAGGACTACCTCGGGGACCACGAGTGGGCGTTCTACGGTTGGCGGGAAGGCGCTGCGCACCAGTTCTTCGGCGACCCGAACGTAACGGACGTGTGGACCGTCCGCAAGGTGAATCCGCAGTCCATGGTCCACCTCACCGAGAAGCCCGTCGAGCTCGCCGTCCGCGCGATCCAGTATTCGTCCCGGCCGGGGGAGAACGTGCTCGACCTGTTCGGCGGTTCCGGGAGCACGCTGATCGGCGCGGAGAAGACGGGCCGCCAGGCCTTCCTGATGGAGATCGACACCCTCTACTGCGACGTCATCCGCCGGCGGTTCGCCGAGTTCGTCCACGGTGCGGACTGCGACTGGAAGGCGCTGACGCCGGAGGTGGCGTGATGGGCGAGACCGCCGGGCAGTTGCGAGCGCGGATCGAAGTCAGGATGGCGGAGCTCCGTGCGGAGATCGCCGCCCTCGAGGCGGTGGGAGCCGGGACGAACGAGCCGGTCATCCGGCTGAAGCGTGGCCAGCTCGCGGAGCTCGAGACGCTGCTCGCCGGCGACGCTGACTGGCGGGCGCGGGTCCAGGAGCGGAAGGCGCGCGTGATCGACGCCGTGGGGGAGTTCACGCAGCGGCGGAAGCGCTGATGCCCTCCTCCTCGCCCGTCCTTCTCTCGCCGATCATGAGCCTCGTCATGAAGCTCCGCCCGACGTCCGTCCTCGACGTCGGCTGCGGCGCGGGCAAGTGGGGCGCTCTGGTCCGCGAGTACTGTGACTGGTGGGGCGAAGGCGCCACCGGCGCGCGGCGGACGCGGATCGACGCCGTCGAGATCCACGCACCCTACATCGGCGAACTCCACCGCGCCGTCTACGACAACGTGTTCGTCGAGGACGCCGTCGACTTCCTTGAGGCCACGACGGCGGGGCCGTGCGAGGGGTGTCCGCTCGAACAGTACGACCTGATCCTATGCGTGGACGTGATCGAGCATCTCGACGAGGAGCGGGGGAAACGCTTCCTTGCTGCGGCGATGAAGCGGTGTCGGACGCTCCTCGTCTCAACCCCGCAGGCACCGAGCCCGCAGGGTGCGGTCTTCGGGAACGAGCACGAGCGGCACGTCTCGCAGTGGGTGCCGCAGGACTTCGAGCCGTTCGGAACCGTGCAGGGACGGGGGATCGGGGGGCTCTGGGTCGTCACCGTGATGGCGAGGTGAGCACGGAGCTCTACGATAGGCTGCGGGCCATCCGGAGGACGAGGACCACCTCGGCCACGCGTTGTGGGTGCGTGAGCACCGGTTCGACGGGGTGAAGCTCACGAAGATCCCATTCAGGGGTGCGGGTTGCTCGGGCGTCTACACCTGCGTAGGAGTTGGGCAGGAGATCCATCCCGCGTCAAGTCCGCGAGCCCCTTGCGGACTCCGCGCGGCGTCTTGAGATTCCGGGTCGCGCGGGAAACCCAGGAAGCAGCTTGCTGTACAATGCTGGTGGCGCAATCTCCCTCAGGGAGAAGGAGGTGTCTGGCTTGAGCCACATATTGGACTGCTGCCGGAAAAGCCCTCGGGGTGCGCTGGTGATCGAGGTGCCCGCCAGTGACATCCTGGGAGCATAACCACAAGCCCCCGGCGACCCAATGGACCCGCGGTCCTGACGGTCAAAGCGGCAGAGTGAGTTGTGGGAAAGCTATCGTGGCGGGCACGTGGTTCAGTGTTGGACGCCACTTTACCGAGCGATTTCCAAGCGCGGATGGGTCTTGCCAACCCGGCGATCTCTGCTCGGCGCTGGACCTGTTTGCAGTTTGCCCACAGGCGACTTTGCCAGGCCGGAGGCGCGAGGCCCTCACCGCTCTTCCGGCCTACCGTTTTTCGACTGGAGTTCTTTGATTGCCGCACCCCCGGCCAGCAACCATCCCCGCTGGAGGTTGCTGGCCGGGGCAGAAGCTGACCGGCGATCATGGCCAGCACGCTTGGGTCTGCGTACCTTGCCAGGCCGAGAGTGTGAGTCACCCCAAAGCTCCTTGTCGTGGCCCATGAGGGGCGGTTCAGTAGACACGCCGCACCAATGTTTGCTCCCATGCGTCCTCGATGCCTCCGGCGCGCCGTGACGAACGTGCAGACGTTTGCACGCCCGCGCCTTGCGGCCGCAACCCGGGTCCCGTAGCCTCGCCCCCGTGATCGCACCGGCAGACAACGGTGGCAACGGCAGACACGGTGGAAACGGGCACGAGCCCGCTGGCGGGGCACAGATACCCGGTCACCCGCTGGATCGCGAGATCATCCCCGAGCGCACCCTCGCGAAGATGCGCCGGCTCGTCGCCGCGCTCCAGGAGACCGGCATCGTCCGCGCCGCCTGCGAGGCCTCCGGCATCGCGAAGCGGAACCACTTCTACTGGATGCAGATGTACCCGCGCTACCGCGCGATGACGCGGCAGGCGCTCCGCGAGGCGGCCGAGAAGCTGGAGATGGAGGCCCGCAAGCGCGCGATCGAGGGCGTCGTCGAGTCGACACACACGAAGCGCGACGCGAAGGGCAACGTGGTGGCCGTGCACGTTGTCCGCCGCTACTCCGACCGCTTGCTCGAACTGCTCCTCAAGGCCCACATGCCGCGCAAGTACCGCGAGCGCTCCTCAGTGGAGGTTTCCGGGAAGATCCAGCACGAGGAGATGGAACATGTCCGGATCATCCTCTCCGACGCCGGGGTCCGGGCCGCCCTGGAGCGCGCGAGAGATCGAACGTGCCTCCCTGCTGGCGAGCCCGGCGACGCTGGCCCGGGAGCTGACTCGCCAGCTGCCTCCTGACCAGCAGTGGCGGAAGGCGCGGCACCTCGCCTACCTCTCCGATCTCGTGACGGACGCGATCTGGCGCGGCGATGGCCGGATCATCGTCACGATGCCGCCGAGGCATGGGAAGAGCGAGTTCGTCTCCCGCTGGCTGCTCGTGTGGTTCCTAGAACTCTGGCCGCGCAAGCGAATCATCCTCGCGAGCTACGAGGCGGGCTTCGCGGCGATCTGGGGGCGCAAGACGAGGAACGCCATCGAGGCCAACCCCGGCGCCCTGACCACGCGTATCGCACAGGACTCTTCGGCCGCCGACCGCTGGGACACCACGGAGGGCGGGGGCATGGTGACCGCCGGCGTCGGTGGCTCGATCACTGGCCGCGGCGCGGACCTCCTCGTGCTCGACGACGCCGCTGCGAAGAACCGCGCCCAGGCTGGCAGCGCGGCCTGGCGCGACGCCGTGTGGGACTGGTGGACCTCGACGGCGCGGACGCGCCTCGAGCCACACGGGACGATCATCCACGTGCAGACCAGGTGGAACGAGGACGACCTCGCCGGCCGGCTGCTCCGGGCGGACAAGGTGAACCACTGGAAGGTCGTGAACTTCCCGGCGATTGCCGAAGCGGACGACGTCCTTGGTCGCAAGCCCGGCGAGGCCCTCTGGCCGGAGCGCTACCCGCTCGAGGCCCTCGAGGCGCTGCGCGTGGGGCCGGCGGCCGTCTCCTCGCGCGATTGGGCGGCGCTGTACCAGCAGCGCCCGGCGCCGGAGGGCGGGGAACTGTTCCACCGCGAGCACTTCCGGTACTTCCGCGAGGACGGCAACGACTGGCTGCTCCTGCGTCCGGATGGCGCGGAGCCGAAGCGGTGTATCCGTTCGGCGAACCCCATCTTTCGCGAGTGATGTTGTCCTGCGACAGTGGC